>Ga0209123_1000395_pt1 | contig 59226 bp, 45 predicted proteins | sample BarGraIncu00431A_FD_184500 | JGI IMG/M metagenome (GOLD analysis project Ga0209123, IMG submission 184500) | Arctic peat soil microbial communities from Barrow, Alaska, USA - Barrow Graham LP Incubations 004-31A (SPAdes) (version 2) | ecosystem: Environmental > Terrestrial > Soil > Wetlands >... | reverse complement strand
TGGTAACAGGCCTGGCGGCCGGGACGGCCACCATCACCTACACTGTCAGCAACGGCGGCGGCTGTACCAGCTTTGTAACAAAGGCAATAACGGTATCTGCTTTGCCAGTAGTAGGTGCCATCACCGGCACGTCAACGATGTGCGTCGGTTCGACAACCCAACTGGCGGATACCACCAGCGGCGGGATCTGGTCAAGCGGCACTCCGGCTGTAGCAACCATCAACGCCGGTGGTCTGGTCACCGGCATAAAAGCCGGAACGGCCACCATCACCTACACTGTCAGCAACGGCGGCGGCTGTACGAGTTCCGCAACGATCGAAGTTAACGTAAATACGTGTTTCGACACCGATTTGAGCGTTGTCGAAACAATAAATAATACGATTCCAGCGATTGGAGAAGTCGTAATATTTACCATTGTAGGAACCAATAAAGGCCCGGACAATGCAACAGGAACTACCATAAATGTTCTGTTGCCTGACGGATATACTTTTGTTTCAACTTCAACAACCATAGGTACGTATGATCCAATAACGGGTGTATGGACAATCGGTAACCTGAATAATGGAGAAACGGTAACATTGACAATTTCGGCAACCGTCAATGCTACAGGAAACTATTCCATGACTGCAGTCATACAATGCATTGAACAAGAAGCGACGCTAGTCAATAATGTTTCGACGGTTGTACTCCTGCCGACAGATTTCTCCATACCTGGAGGCTATTCTCCAAACGATGATGGCGTAAATGATCTGTTTATTATCAGAGGAATTGAAAATTATCCGAAAAACAGGTTTACAATCTTTAATCGGTGGGGAAATAAAGTGTTCGAGGCCAGTCCATACCTGAACACATGGGATGGCAGATCAACCATGGGAATAAGGGTGGGAGGAGATTTATTGCCTTCAGGCACCTATTTTTATGTGCTCACTTTGGGTAAAGGCTTAGCTACCTATAAAGGAACCATTTCGCTCGAAAGATAAAAGAAAGAAAATGAATAAAATACTACTATTCTTGGCTTTAACCTTAGGGTGTTTATCGGTGAAAGCGCAGCAAGATCCAATGTATACGCATTACATGAATAATACCCTCTCGGTGAATCCCGCATACGCCGGAAGCAGGGATGCCTTAACCATCACAACACTCCATCGTATGCAGTGGGTAGATTTTAATGGCGCCCCTAAAACGCTATCCATCACCATGCATACCCCGCTAAAAAACGAACATATTGGGATAGGACTTTCCATACTGAATGACAAAATTGGCCGCAGTGACAATACCTCCGTGTTTTTTGATTATGCCTTTATCATGAAGCTGAATGCTGAATCGAAACTATCGCTCGGATTAAGTGCAGGGGTGAATCTGTTTCAGGCAGACTGGAATTCCATTATATTGGACCAACCCAATGACCCTACGTTTCAAAACTCTATCAAGAGTCATGTTTTACCGAATTTCGGTTTTGGAGCGTATTATTCCAGGGAGCGTTTTTATGCTGGTTTCTCCATTCCTGATTTGTTGCAAAACAACTATTCCGTAGACAATACATTGATTGGAAAGGAGCAAAGGCATTACTTTCTTATAGCAGGAGCAGTGCTCCATCTAAATGAAAACCTCGCTTTTAAGCCGACCACACTGATTAAGCTAACCAACGCTGCCCCTATTGAAGCCGAACTTACAGCATCCTTCATCATCCTGAAAAAAGTCTTGGTAGGAGCCATGTATCGTACCGGTGATGCGTTTGGAGGTTTAGTAGGATTTGATATTACGGATAAGTTTCACCTGGGTTATTCGTACGACTGGTCGTTTGGTTTACAAACATTAAGGTACAATCAGGGCAGTCATGAATTGGTTTTGCGGTATGACTTTTTATTATTTGATAAAAGGCAAATCCATTCTCCACGCTATTTTTAACACGTTTAAAACATGAAACAGTTAATCATACCCGTTCTCCTGTTTGTAGGATTTGCCTTGAACGTTTCTGCTCAAGAAAAATCCAGCAGCGAGTTAAAAGGCGATCGTTATACGTTTAGTTTTGCTTGGGATAAAGCCATCGATTCCTATACTCGGACAAAACACCTGAGTATGGAAGGACAAAGAAGGTTGGCTGAAAGCTATCATAAGATTGATCAAAATATCCAGTCGGAAGCCGTTTATTCAAGAATTGTCAACGCAACCGAGAACGTTTTGCCGGAGGATTATTTCAATTATGCCCTAGTTTTAAAAATGAATGGCAACTACGACGAATCCAATAAATGGATGGATAAATTTGTAACATTGAAGCCGGATGATTTACGTGCCAAAGACTATATTGCCAATAAAAAGGGTTTTGCCAATTTGTTAAAGGATGCAGGGCATTATAAAATAGAACATTTAAATATGAATACGGATGCACTGGATTTTGGCACCTCCTATTATAAAAACAGCCTAGTTTTTACCTCCAATCGGAAACCCTCAAAATGGGCTGTAAAAAACTATAATTGGACCCGTAAATCCTTTTGGGAGTTGTATGTTTCCGAAGTGGTTGGAAATCAGTTGAAAAATCCAACAATTTTTGATAAAAAGCTGAATGGTGCATTACACGACGGCCCAGCTAGCTTTAGTAATGACGGGACTTTTATGGCTTTTACAAAAAATTTTGATAAAAGTAAGGATCAGGTGGTGGAACTTCGTATCTATTTCAGCAACTTCAAAGACGGAGAATGGTCAAAACCGGAATCTTTTTTTCTAAATAGTGAGCATTATTCGGTTGGCCATCCATGTTTGACTTCAGACGGAAAAACGATGTATTTTACGAGTGATATGCCAGGTGGATACGGTAAAACGGATATCTATAGAATTTCGAAAGACGAAAAAGGTGCTTGGGGAAAACCTGAAAACCTGGGTGCTGAAATCAATACGGAAGGCGATGAAATGTTTCCTTTTTTGGAAGAAAACAGCAAGTCCCTATTTTTCTCTTCCAATGGACGATTTGGCTTAGGAGGTCTCGATATTTTTAGTTGCACCCTGATTGGTGACGGATTCGGCCCCGTGTTCAATGCCGGATATCCTTTGAATACCCAGTACGATGATTTTGCCGCAATTGCGAATAATACGTTGAGTAAAGGGTATTTTTCATCGAACAGGAGCGGCGGCAGTGGTGGTGACGACCTTTATGCTTTCGATATATTGGAAGTGAAAAAACCAGTTGTCATTTTGGCTAAACCTGCACCATCAAAACTTCATTCTTTCGATACATTGGTAGTGAAAAAACCTGTTGACCTGGATGTTGCGTTCTCCGTTTATGCACCACAGAGCATCCCGATTGAGCGCAGAATTCGAGAAACATTTCCGCTTCGCAACTATGTTTTTTTCAATCAAGGATCCACTAAGTTAATCGATCGTTATGAGAAACTTGGAAAAGAGCAGGCGAAAAATTTCAAAGAAGAACAACTGGAACGGTTCACCTCAAAAGATTCGTCGGGTCGTTCAACACGACAAATGGTCATCTATTACAACGTGCTGAACATTCTTGGCGACCGCATGAGGAATAATCCTACTTCAACCATTAAGCTGAACGGCTCTTCCATGGGCGGTCAGGCTGAAGGAATGAAAATGGCTGAAACCGTCAAGGCATACCTCACCGGTGTATTTGGGATTGGTGCTTCGAGGATCAGTTTGGTAGGAAGCCTAAAACCTGCCATCCCCTCTGAACAACCGGGCGGCAAACGTGAACTGGTTCTTCTTCGCCAGGAAGACCACCGAGTCTCTATCACGAGCAATTCGGCAGCCCTGTTGATGAAGTTCCAGGGTGGTTCGGAAGCTTCGCTGAAGCCGGTGGAAATTGTCAGCGTAGAGGAAGCAGAACTGGAAACGGATGTTACGTTCCATGTAGAAGGAGCAAAGAAGGCACTTTCGTCCTGGTCGTTGCAGCTGTCGGATGAAACTGGGAAAGTGCTGCATTTTGGTTCGTTCACACAGGATACTGTAAAAATTCCTGCGAAATCCATTTTGGGCGCCCGTCTCGAAGGCGACTTCAAGGCAACTATGATCGGTCAGACCAAGAATGGCAATAGGGTTCAGCAGGAAGCTCCCATCCATATTGTCGTTTGGAAGGCCCCAAGAATCGTGGAAATGATGCGATTCAGCGTCATTTTTGAATTCAATGATTCGCAAGCTTTAACGATCTACAAAAGGTTCCTTACGGATGAAGTCACGCCAAAAATACCCAAAGGTGGAACGGTTGTCATCCATGGCCATACCGATGTTATCGGATTTGATGCCAATAACAAAAAGTTGTCCATGGCCAGAGCCAACAAAGTCAGGTACGTTATAGAAGATGCTCTGGCAGTGGCCGGTAGAAGTGATGTCATCTTTGAAGTGTATGGATATGGTGAGGACCCGAAATTTTCACAGTTTGAAAACCAATTTCCGGAGGAACGCTTTTATAACCGAACTGTGATCATTGATATCATGTCGGGCAAGTAGGTTTACCATAAAATAATCACTTACTTTGCAACCCGTTCCTGTTTAAATGCTTTTTCGGGAATTGTTTGAAACCATTGATCGAGTTTGGCATGAAATGGAACATGTACCTATCTTTTAAAATAGTCCTTCTTGTACTTTTGTTAAATTGGCTGGCACCTGCGAAGGCAGCATTGACCGACGGACTGATCTTGCATTACGATTTTGAATCCATTTCCGGTACTTCGGTTTTTGATATTTCGCACCATATTAATGACGGTACACTGTTCGGAAGCCCTTTGGTGGGAGCAGGGTATAGTGGAAACGGGGTGAGTTTCCCTACCGTGACGGATTACCTGCAGATGCCGCAAGGGGTGGTCAATACCCTGACCAGCTTTTCGATTTCGACTTGGGTGAAGGTGGCGACGCTCAATGGTTGGTCCAGAATTTTCGATTTCGGATCGGGAACAACATACAATATCTTTTTGACGCCGTATTCAGGCAATGGAAACCTGCGTTTTGCCATAAAGAACGGCGGAGCCGAAGAACTGGTCGATGCACCTGCTCCTTTGAAAACAAATGAATGGACACAGGTGGTGGTGACCTTTGCCTGGAATGCGCAGACAAGTCTGGGTATCGGAAAATTGTTCGTCAACGGAATCCTGGCAGCCACAAACGAAGCCATGAGCATCAATCCGTCCATGTTGCCGCTCACCACGCAGAATTACATTGCGAAATCACAGTATCCCGATCCTGCCTTGAATGGGACGATCGATGATTTCAGAATCTATGACCGGGCACTGACGGATGCGGAAATCCTAGAGATGAACGGCTATACCGTTGAACTGATGGACGCATACAACAGCATCAGTATTGCTGGTGACTTGACCAAGGTGAAGAGCAATCTGATTTTGCAGTCGGTTGCCGGAACCGCCAACTACCCCGTTACCTGGACTTCGTCATCTACGGACGTGATTGCTATGGATGGTACGGTGACCCGCCCCAGCTATTTCGACCAAAACGTTAAGCTGACGGCTAAGATTTCAGTCGTGAAGGATGGTATTACCACTACTTTGACCAAAGAATTCAATGTTACCGTTCTTGCGAGTGTTACCGTGCATTGGGAATCCATGATTCTGGAGAATGATGTCTGGAAATACCTGGTACCCACCAGTGAACCAGCTTCAAACTGGTTCACGTCCTTGTTCAACGATGCGGCATGGCTTTCAGGTCCAGGTGGTATAGGTATGGGTGACAATGACGACAATACGGTCATTGCCAGAAGCAATTCGGTCTATATGCGTAGGCAAGTGGTGGTGCCCGATTACAGTCTTATAGATCAGCTCATACTCGATATTGACTACGACGATGCGTTCGTTTTCTATATAAACGGCGTGGAAGCGGCCCGTTCTTCCAATGTAACCGCTACTTTTCCTCTTTGGAACGCAACACCGACTACCGACCACGAAGCCCAAATGCATAGCGGAGGCTCACCGACACGAATGATACTTAAGCCTTCCTTGTTAGTCAACGGAACGAACACATTTGCTGTTCATATTCTAAATCAATTGACTGCCAACAGCGCAGATATTTCTTCCCGTGTCTTTGTCCATGCCCGCTTGCATACAGACGGCATCCAGTACCATACGACCCCGTCCTGGTTTGTCGACCCCGTCAGTTACGAAACCAGCACCCTGCCGTTCGTGATGATCACCACCAACGGCAAATCCATCATTCAGAACACCAAGACCACTGTCGACATGAAGGTGTTGAACAGTCCGTTGGGAACCAACAACATCAACGATACCATTTTTGAATACAATGGTAAAATTGGAGTGGAAATCCGTGGATTCACTTCGGCTGGATTTCCCAAGAAGAGTTATTCCGTGGAAACCCGCTTGAATGATACGACCAACCTGAATGTCAGCTTGCTGGGGCTGCCCAAGGAAAACGACTGGGTGTTCAATGGTCCGTATCCGGACAAGTCGCTCATGCGCAATGTGTTGGCCTATCATCTGGGGAATCTCACCGGCAAGTGGTCACCTCGAACCCGCTATTTTGAACTTTTTTTGAATGGAATCTATCAGGGGGTTTATATTTTGATAGAGAAGATCAAGGTGGACAAGAACCGTATGAATATAGCTTCCCTGACCCCCATCGATACCATAGGCGACCAAGTCACCGGAGGATATATTATAAAGATTGACCGGCCGGAAGCGACCGATGTGGAAAACAAGGATTACTGGATTTCACCGTACAGGGCATGGACGACCTTGCAGCAACGGGTTTTTTTCCTGTTTCAAGACCCTAAAGGCGAAGAACTGAACAAAGCACAGTTTACCTACATCAAAAACTGCATCACGACTTTTGAGAATGCCATGTACAGCGACAACTACCAAGATAAGGTCGCAGGTTATTTCCCGCTCATCGACATGAAATCGTTCGTGGATTACTACATCATCAGTGAATTGTCGCGCAATCTGGACGGATACCGCATCAGCACGTTCATCCATAAAGATAAGGATAGTAAAGGCGGAAAGATTACGATGGGCCCTTATTGGGATTACGACATCTGTTTCGGCAATGCCAATTTCTTCTCCGCTGGCATCCCCGAAGGCTGGATCATCGACGGTATGGGCAATGGGGACGGTTATGCCATGCCTTTCTGGTGGCAGAAATTCCGGTTGGATCCGTATTTCAATTCGGAATTGAAGAAAGGTTGGAAGAATTGGACAGCTAGTTACATCAATACGACGTATCTTAACCATGTTATCGATTCCTGTGCCTACGAACTCATGGATGCCCAGAAACGGAATTTCCAGACCTGGAACATCCTTGGTATCTCTGTTTGGCCCAATAATTACGTAGGTGGTACCTATGCCAATGAAATCAGCTACCTGAAAAACTGGTTGAGCAGCCGCATCACCTGGATGGATTCTCAGATTCAGGCCCTCCAGGAACTTCCCGACAACCTGAGTACGGAGCGTTATCCCATGGATCTGGTGACCTATCCGAATCCGTTTGCCGAGCAGGTGACTTTCAAGTTCTACCTTGCCTCTGCAGGAAAGTTCGAACTCCGAATTCATGATCTGTTGGGCAGGACGGTCTTTGTTTACGAGGAAGCTCTGGAACCTGGCTTGCATGAGTTTCCCGTTTCTGTTTCCCAGCTTGGCATTGCCTCACCCATGTACCTGTATCAGGTCAAGTTGGACGGTGCAGTCAGAAAGACAGGCAAGTTGATTCGGAAAGGAAACTAATCATTTTGCCTTGTCGTAGACGCAGGTTGATTTCATGTCACCATTGGGGGTGGTGATAGAGGATTCCATGGTGAGCTCATTGGAATCGGCACTTAACTTCCACGTTTCGTACGATTTCATTTCCATCGTTTCTCCATCTCTTTCGAATAGTGTGACGGAATTGATGGTCAATACTTTTCCATCTGCAGACCAGGTGGCTGTGGATTTCCGTTTCATGGTTTGGAAAAAGAGGCTTTCGCATTCTTTACCATCAAATGTGTACACTTCTTTAGAAGTCATATCCTCACCGTTTTGGCCTTTGTAGGTTCTTTCAGTGCTCAGTTTCAGTTCGTCCTGGGTAGCGGTTATTTTGGTGGAACCCATGCGAAAACCGTTTTCGGGCATCGGACTTTTCACTTCATTCAGTGTCCAGGTTCCTGCGAAATTGGGCATTTTGGCAGATACAAAAGCAGCACTCAGCAAAAATAAACAGGTAAGCAAACCGATTGTAAAAAACTTTGAATTTTTCATTGTTTGGTGTTTTTGATTAATGTATTTGAAAGGGGGCCGAAATGTACAAAATTTATCAATATACATTTGCATCGCAAACGTAAAAAATGCAAAATCAATTGAATACATTGTTTCGGATCGAGGAGAGTATTTCCCGAAGAGGTACTCAAAACGAACAGGGTACAGGTCTGGGCCTATTGCTTTGCAAAGAATTCGTTGAAAAGCAAGTTGGTAAGATTTCGGTGGAAAGTGTGTTCGAAAAAGGCAGTACCTTTTGCTTCACACTTCCCACAAGCTTATGAATCAATAAATATCTTCTGTTTCAAGTACACTGGTGGGAACGAATTCCATGAAGTCGAACATGAATTCACCGCCGCTCAAACCTTTGACTCCCAGAATGTGCCTTCCGGCAGTCTTGAATTTGTAGATGCCCATGATTCGGCGCAGCTGTTGTCCCTCGTATCTGGCGTTTTCCGTTTTAGCGAAAAAACCTGTTTGAGGTGATGTATAACAGGCCGGCCCTTTCATATAACCTCTATTGCGCATCATTTTGTCGTTTTCATAGCCTTCATAGTCCGTTGCCACGGTGTGTGGTTGTACATAACCAATTTGTGCGTTGGTGGCAGTTGTCATCAGATTCAGCGGCACTCCGGCTGGAACGTCATCCATATAAAGTTGGGCTACACCACGGTTTCCGTTGGCGCCGTAACCAAATCGAACCTCATAATTGCCAGCTGGAATCGGAAGTGTTTCAATCGTAAAATCGTAAAGTTTGCCGGTGGCGGCCCTGAGGTAGATTTCATCACCCTCGTAGTCTTGAAACTGACCCCATGGGCATAAATAACCGACGACAGTCTGTTCAGAACACGTAATTCGTTTGATATATCCTCTGGGAAGCTGAAACCTGGGTTCTGCGGACAGAATGCCAAGTCCCCGCATGTTGTTGTTGGTCAGTTCATCGAAAAAGGAGCTGGAGTCAAAACGAAGCCGCTTGGTAGAAAGCATCAAATCGGTATTGGCATCATAGACCAACATGTTGTCTATTTCATGATAGATGCCGTTGAGTGCACCGTGATCCCAGTTTGTACTGACCAAGCGTACCACATTGTGGGTTTCCTTATTGTTGTTCAGCAAATTCGTTTGGTTGGTGCTGCGGACCTTGGAGACCTCAATCAAGGTGTTCGGGCACATGGTTTCAATGTATTCATACATATCCCGTGTCTTGATCATGTGATCTGTGTCATAAGCATCAATGAACATCTTATGGCTCAGTTGTTTGGTAATGAGGTGATAAGCTACAAAACGGTTCAGACTGTTCCTGCGGTCCTTCACGTCGGAGATGGTTGCATCTTCCGGATAAACTTCATCGTATACAGATGCCGCGTAGGTTTTCAAGCTTTCCAAATTCGTAATGTTGTTTCTGGCCATGGTGACATTGCTCTCCATCAGGACAGTATACCGAAAATAGCGGCTTGGCGGGACATCATGGTACCAGTAACTAGTACCTCGATTTTCTTTGGAGAGTGTGATAAGGTACTTGTAATCGTTAGGATTGTAGGATTCGTCCTTGACTTGGAGCAATGAATCTACCAAGCCGGTTTCAAGCAATGCGTTATTGAAAAGGCTGAACATGCTGTCCTGGGCAATGACTTCAGCCACCCCTTTGCGAACAGGATTCAGCACTTCTCCAATCCTGTGAATGATACCATTGTAAACCAAAATGTCTTTTTCCTTAATGTATGCAGTCTGATTGATGAAAATGGAGTCGGTGCCACGATTGGGATCCATTCCGCCGAATCTGACGTAAATGAAACGGTCACTCATGCTTGGATGTGGAAGTTGACCATCTGCGAAATCGATCGTGGCAACACTCCAGTCCATCACCAAATGGTCGTAGACAATTTGTTTGATGCTGTCCATGGAAAAGTCTGACAAGTCTGGTCTGCCCATCGATTGATAAAATGCCTTCATTGCTTCATTATCAGGAGCAAAGCAGGTATAAATTCCGTAGCTTTTCAGCAAGCCAATCACATTGGTAGTGTCCAGGACTCTGCAAAACTCAGAATAGATTTCGGGTTTGGATTGCAGGTATTGCCCCAAGGTTTTCTCCTGAAAGGTATAAAGATTCTCTTTCGCATTGTCTGAATCGCAAGACTCAAAAATGGTCAGTGCTGCAAGTGATAGCAACAAGAGAAACCTGAATTTATGTATGGATTTGAGGTGAATGACCGCTCGTTTCATGGAAATCGATTTAAAGTGGTAGATGAAAGTACAAAAGAAGTAATTAAATTGTGTATTTACCTCTGAAAATCGTTCAAAATGCACCAACTTTTGGATAAAAAAGCCAAAGCCCCGATTCTGGGTGCCAAAGTACAGGTTAATCTTGAAAGTTGTTCCTTTTGGCGTGTTTTTTTATATTGTTAAATCGGTCATTTTTAGAACCATATTTGATATTTTGATTGTATATTTGAGCCGTTCTTGAGCCTTATTTATGAAAAGAAAAACTGCATTTCTCACGTTGTTTGTGTTGCTGATTTCATTAATGGCTGTACAACCGCTTTTTTCACAAGATGCAAAGAAAATGGTCTGTCATCCTTCGTACATGGAAAGCGTGAATGACCTTTGTATGGTGGGGGATCAGCTTTGGTTGGCTACGAGCGGAGGTCTTGTTCAATTCAATACGGTGACAGGTACCTTTGCATGTTTCAATAAATCCAACGCCGGATTGCCTCACAATCAGGTTAACCTAGTCTCACCGTATGCGGATGGTCAGATAGCCTACTCTACACCCAAAGGCGTTGGTATCTTGCGAGATACGACTACGGTGGCAGTCCTCAATCAGAGCGATCTCACGGCGTCGTTGAATTCCAAGTATCGGACAAAACTGGAGTTTTTCGGTGGAAAATTGTATATCGGCATCCTCAACCGGATTCTGATTTATGATCAAACCAAGTGGGCTACGTTGAATGTGTTGCCGCCCTACATGTCTTCCCTCGATCTGGTCTATGATTTCGAACTTGGACCGAATGGAAATGTATTTGTTGCCAAACAACGGGGTGTCGGCGAAATTATCGGCGATTCGTTGCTGAAGACCGTTACATCGGGTGGTTTGGTAACGGAGTTGGCATTTACTTCCGATGCGATGTGGATGGCAACCCCAAGTGGCTTGTTTAGTAAAAAAGATACGTTGATCCAGCTTTTGAATCTTTGGCCAAAAAGCAAAGCTAAGGCAGGCTGTGAAAATGCGATTTTGCGTATGAAGAAAACGGCGGAAGGCAAACTTTGGTTGCTGACCCGCAATGGGTTATCGCTGTACAATCCTGCTGATGCCAGCTTGGTTACGTACCCGATTGATACCCTTAAAATCGGACCGAATCCACTCATGACATTGGATGCTACTGGTCATGTATGGTTGGTCGGTCAAAAACCCGGTCGGGTTTGGAAATTCGACGGAACTGCTTGGACTCCGTTTAGCATTAAAAAGGGTTTGGCAAGCAATCATGTCGGGGATTTTGTGTTGAATGGGAATCATGTTTGGATTGGCTGCAAGGATTCGACAATTACCAATTACGATGGCAAAGGTTCCTGTGTATACGATTCAGCAGCCATTTCACTATTGAAATATAAGAGGCCGATTTTCATCAAAGGTAAACGAATCGTATTCTTTGCAGATAGCAATGTCGTGGTGGATAAATACGATACCATCCGTGCATTGATCAAGACCGGTTATGTCAATAAAATGGCTAAAGCTGCCTTCGATTCTGTCCATGCAACCTATTGGGCATCCACCAAAAACGGCATCGAAATGATCAAGGACAGTGTCCTGAGCACCATTTCGGTCAAAGCGCTAGGTGCTGCAACCGATAAGTTATACGGTCTCTATCTTGAAAAAACAGGTTCGCTGTTGGTAAGCACTTATCCTACACCGGCTGCAGCGAAAGGTGGCCAGTTGATGCGATACACCGCAGGCAAGCTTGAAATTCTTTACACGTGTCCGAATCTTTTCCAATATGTCTCAGCCGTAGTCAGAGATTCTACAGGTGCTCTTTGGATGGGGATCATGGATACAAAAATGCGTGGCAAAAACGTTGGCGGAGGTGTCGTTTGTATGATGGGTAAAACGATCAAATCCTATATGGTGAAGGACTCAGGTTTGCCCAGCAATTCGGTTTCAGACATTAGTATCGATAGCAACGGGACACTTTGGTTTGCCTGTTTTGACGGTGGTTTGGCACGGTTGACCAAGGCTGGTGTCTGGAGCAATTATACTTCGGAAAACTCTGCTCTGGAAAGTGACTCTGTAGAACAAGTGGCTGTGGATGCTGACAACAATATCTGGGCATCTACGCTGAATGGCGGTTTGACTTTCTTAGCCGGTGACCCCGTTGTCAATAAAGTAGTGACGGCTCTTACACCAATTGAAACGGCAAGTAACCAATCGCTGGAAGTCTATCCGATGCCCTGCACCACGGAAGTGAACCTGAAATTCAACGTTTCGGTAGCCAATGCCCGTGTGAGGGTATTTAATCTGTCCGGTCAGAATTTGATGGACGGTTCCTTTGCCATACCGCAGGGTGGTGTGTTGACGATGTCTGTGACTGCGCTGCCTAAAGGTCTGTATCTGATGAAGGTTTCGACGGCAGTTGCTACTGAATGTAAGAGATTGATCGTTCAATAAAAAAAGAAATTTTCAGGTATTAAAGAGGGTGTCTTATGGGCACCCGGTTCATGACTTTTTCTGAGCTTGAAATTATTGAAAGTCGTACCTGAAATTATTGAAAAAAGCAATTCCACCGTCTGAAAGTATGTTGTAGGAATACACCCCGACCCGAATTCCCTTCCAACTTCCTATCTTCAACGCATAGGCCTGGCCGCAGGTCGTAAAGGACTTGCTATTGAAGCTGAAAGCTCTTTGATGTTGGTTGTTCAGGTCATCGAGCGTGACACGGAGGAAAATCCGTTTTCCGGTCAACAGTTGTACTTTTTCTACATAACCGTTGTTTTCAAGATAGAGGTAATGTTGACCGTTTTCCCGAAGGATGCCGATACCATTAAAAAGGTTGCCGAGGCAAAACAATCCTGCACGCTGACCTTCAGCAAGTTTCCGGATGTCAATTTCCGTAGTAACGACGCCCGCATATCCCATCACTTTCTGTGTGAACATGTTGCGGGCATCACGAAGCTGAACGGCTTTCAAAGCATGAATAGCCAACCAGCCAGGGCGTTCGGTCAATGACCAGGCATCATTGGCCGGGTTGTGGTTGAATTGCCATTGAAGGCCAAGCTTAAAGGAGGAAAAGTCATCACTGGTCTGGGGGTAGGAGGCAGGGTGACCAGCAAGCGGTTTCGACCACGCACGCACCGGTTCACCTATGCCGTTTGAATCAAGGTCCACTCCGATGAGAGGCCAACCGTCCACCCATCGCACAGGCTCCAGATGCACTACCCGCCCAAGTGGCTCCGTAGATTGGTAATGGTAAAACCACCATTCCCCTTCCGGTGTATCGACCAAAGCGCCCTGATGAGGCCCGTTAATGGCAGTCTTGCCTTGTTCCAACACAACTTTTCTCTCATAGGGCCCGTAAATGTTCTTGGAGCGTAGAACTGTTTGCCAGCCGGTTCCGACACCGCCTTCGGGAATGCTCAAGTAATAGTAGCCGTCCTTCTTATAAAATTTAGTGCCTTCAGCAACCGGGCCGGTATAGATGGTGGTGCCTTCGTCCAACAATCTAGTTCCATCCGAAGACATTTTGTGCAAGATGATGGGCCCTGCCCCCCATTTACTTCTGCCCAGATACGATTGGCCGTCTTCGTCCCAAAAGGGGCATGGATCTTCCCATTTTTCGACAGCCTTCAGGCAAACAAGTGGTGACCATGGCCCGGCAGGATCGGTGGCGTTACTCATGAACAAACCTTCATGGTACGTGCAGAAATAGACCCAGAATTTGCCGTCGTGGTAGCGGATGGAAGGAGCCCAGGAACCACCTGCGTAGCGTTTGTTTTCATTCCAACCTGGGAAATCGAACTTGTTGTAAATTTGAGAAATGATTTTCCAGTTCACCATGTCCTCCGATTTCAACACCTGCATGCCCAAATAATGAAAGTCGGAACATACCATATAATAGGAGTTTTCTACACGAATGACATCCGGATCGGAATAATCGGCATTCAGCACCGGATTTAAGTAAGTCCCATTGCCTTGATCACCCCAGTTTCGAGACTGTTTAGCATGTAATGGCAGTAAAATCAATACGAGGAAGGGCAGAATGAAGTATTTCACTGAAGTTCGTTTTCAGCAGGCAATTATCTTTTTGGTCTCACCAACACACGTTCTACCAGGGATTGTTTCCACTGGGGAAGTTGGTTGAAAAACTCCTGGGCGGTTTGAACACCGCCCTCTTGTTTTTTCCAATACACGGTCGCATAGTAACGAATGACAGGGTTACCGTTCAGCAGATATAAAAAGTTGCTTTCGTCCTCCCGTTTGGCACTGTGTGTCGTTTCTTCAGGGCAGAAAACAGCCAGACCGACCGTTTCTTTTTCGTATTTGACGGTGTCTGCCACCGGCCAGTTCCTTCCCCAAACCGCCAGCACATTGTCTTTTTCGTATGCCGTCATTTCAGGAAACTTCTGAACACCGGTGCAAAAAGTCAGCGCAGCGAGATCGGCAGCGGATAGATAATTCACGATTTCAAGGTCCCGATGACCTGCATACAAGATTGCACGGGTGGTCATCTGAACACTTTGGCTTTGATACTGCCAGTTATCCGACTCCATTTCAACGACGGTACGAACGGGACCGTCGGCCAGGATGCGAGCTGTACGGTTTGAAACGGGTTCAATGTGCAGCGCTTTTTTGCCGTCCCAACCTTTAAACGTTCCGACGGACACATAATCTTTCACTAGCAAAATGTCGTCTCCGAAGTTCTTTGCCAACATCGAATCGGTTGGATACCAGAGTGATTCAGGCAGTTCCAACCTGGGTTGTTTTTTGCCGTATACGTCAATGGTTTGCTTTTTGTCAAAGTAAAAGCGATAGGCCATCCATTCACTTTCGAATGCAGGACCATGGTGGTGCAGCGCATTGTACAGATTGCCGGTGGGCGAGGCTATTTCCTTGATGGGAACCAGTGCTTTCCCTTCTTTCATGAACATTTGTGCATTCACACGTTTCGGGAACACCTTTTTGGATGGTTTGGCGGCGAATTTCAGTGTAAGTACGTCTTTTTGAAGTGTTTTCAGATTAACGGTCAAGGCAATTTCATCCACTTTGCCATCTCTGTCGAGGTCATCTACCTGAACAGGAATTTGTTTTTTACCTAGATAAGCCACCGGATACCCTGCTGGAATCGCTCCACCAAACTGTTGGCTGGTCAGAACGATGGGTTGGTCGGCTCTATCGAATTTGGACGGATTCTCAACGATGAAGGTGTAGCTTTTGGCTGAAACCAAGGAGCTGCAGGCCAGCAAAAGGATAATGACAATGTTTTTCATAGTGGTATAATCTGTGGTGTTGAACAAATTTAGACTATTTTTTTTCTAATTAATCCACTTAACATAGCAAAAATCCTGACGATGCGGCAAATCGGCGTTTTTCGGGAAAACCCGCACCGCATAAGTGAAATGACCGGCACGGTTCAACGTATAATTCATTCCAAAGGTCTGAAGTCCGTTTTCCGATTTCAGCAGATCAAACTCCGTAATCTCAAGGGTGCGTTTACCGTCGGGACGGATGTTGCAGAGGACCAGTTCAATACCCAGATCATGGTCTGCTCCTGCATTCTGAAGTGTAACCTTGAATTGGTATTCCTGACCAACACACATATCCTTACCGAAGTTTTCAGGTATTTCCGTGCTTTGTACGGAAACATTGTCCCAATAACCGGCCACTTTTTCCTTCCAGGCAGCAATTTCAATGGCTTTCTTGAATTTATCAGCGCTCAGTAGGGCTGAACGCTCGGCAAGCTTGGTGTAGAATTTTTCCAGATAATCGTCCAGCATGCGCTTGGTCGTGTATTTGGGAGCAATCTTGGCAATGGAGTTCTTGATGTATATGATCCATTCCGGAGAATAGCCTTTCTCGTTTTTGGAGAAATACAGCGGAATGATTTCATTTTCCAGCATGCTGTAGATGGTCGCAGCATCCAGTTGATCTTGGAAATCAGGGTTTTCGTAGGTGATCTTGTCGGTCAATGCCCAGCCTGCACCTTTTTCGTAGCCTTCCAGCCACCAGCCGTCAAGTACGGAGAAGTTCAGTACACCGTTCATCTCCGCCTTTTCGCCCGAGGTGCCCGAAGCTTCGAGCGGACGGGTCGGCGTGTTCAGCCATATATCCACACCGGAAACCAACCGTTTGGCCAAGGCCATGTCGTAGTTTTCTAGGAAGATGACCTTGCCTTGAAATTCGGGTATCTTGGAGATTTCCACGATGCGTTTGATGAGGTTCTGTCCACCACCGTCGGCAGGGTGCGCTTTACCTGTGAACAGAAACTGTACCGGGAACTGCGGATTGTTGACAATCTTGGACAAGCGTTCCAGGTTCATGAACAATAAATGTGCACGTTTGTAGGTCGCAAAACGACGGCCGAAACCGATAGTCAGCGCATTGGGGTTCATTTTTTCGAGGATGGAAACCACACGCGTGGGGTCTCCCTGATTACGAAGCCAATTCTCCTTATATTTGGCACGGACGTATTCAAACAATTTCTGCTTGAGCACCTGACGGGTTTCCCAAACCTCCTCGTCGCTCACCTGGTAAATCTTTTCCCAGTGCTTGGCGTTGGATTGGTCGGACCACCAGGCGGGGCCGAAGGTTTTGGAATAGAGTTTCTGCCATTCGGAGGCCGTCCAAGTGGGCATGTGCACACCGTTGGTCACATAATTCACGTGCAGTTCTTCCGGGAAGTAGCCTTTCCAGATGGGATTGAACATTTCCTGAGAAACCTTGCCGTGAAGCCAACTGACACCATTCACTTCCTGACAGCAGTTGCAGGCGAACGTACTCATGGAGAATTTCTCGTGGGAACCCGGTTCATCCCGGCCCAAATCGATGAATTCCTGCCAACTGATGCCCAGTTTGGCGGGAAACGCACTCATGTATTTGGCGAAGAGGTCTTCTTCGAACTGGTCGTGACCGGCAGGTACCGGTGTGTGCACCGTGTAAAGACCTGAAGCGCGAACCACTTCGAGGGCTTGTGGGAAAGATAATTGTTCCTGCTGAACCAGATCCACCAGACGCTGTGCGTTGATCAGGGCGGCATGACCTTCGTTGCAATGATACACTTGTTTCTTGATACCCAAGGTATTCAATAGATGCATACCACCGATACCCAGCAAATATTCCTGTTTCAGGCGGTTTTCCCAGTCACCTCCATAAAGCTGTGCGGTAATCTGACGGTCGTATTCACTGTTCTGAACGTTGTCGGTGTCCAGCAAATAGAGGGGCACACGGCCAACGCTTACCTTCCAGACGTTTACATACAGTTTGTAGCCAGGGTAGTCCATGACGAGGACCATATTTTCACCGTTTGCATCTTTGACTTGGGTAATTGGCAAAGTGTTGAAATCCTGCGGTTCGTATTTGGCGATCTGCTGACCGTCCATTGAAAGTTCCTGGGTGAAATACCCGTTGCGGTAGAGAAAGCCGACAGCAGTCATATTGATGTTGCAGTCGGAGGCTTCTTTGAGGTAGTCACCGGCCAGCACCCCAAGACCGCCAGAATAGATTTTCAGAATATCTGTCAGGCCATATTCCATGCTAAAATAGGCAACGCTGGGTTTGGCAGTGTTTACCGGTGTGTCAATGTACGTACGGAATTCCTTGTAGAGGTCTGTAAGGCGCTTCATGAAGGCAGTGTCTTCGGTCAGTTCCTTCAACCGTTGATAGGAAACGGTTTCGAGCAACAGGACAGGGTTGTTTCCGCATTCGGACCAGATTTCGTGATCTAATTCCCGGAAGAGTCTGACGGCTTCGTATTTCCATACCCACCATATATTATAAGCGATTTCCTGCAATTCACAGAGGCCTGGAGGCATGGTCGATTTAACGACGACTTCGGCCCATTGCGGGACATTGGTGTTATTAACTTTAACCTTCATAAATTCAGTATTTGTTTTTTGGATTGGAAGCACTGGATTCAGGTGTTCCGTAATTTTTTATTGGTTGTCTTTTGGGCATTTGAAACGCTCCTCAGCGCAAAATCATAAGCCATTCGGTAGGATTCCATGAATTCAGACCAATGCGCCTTTTGGGAAAGCCTTTGAGCACTCTCGGCAATCAGTTTGCGTTCATTGTCGCTTTTGCGGATATACTCAAGCAGGACCAATGCAATGGCCTCGGATACTTGCTGTACATTGTGGTCATTACGGTTCAACACCGCAACGCCATCGGAAATGTCTTCCCGGTCTCCTTCTTTTTGAGCCCAAGCGCCAAAACCGGCTAGGTTGGTGGTGATGGTTGGTACCGAGAAAGCGATGCTTTCGAGTGGTGTATACCCCCATGGTTCATAATACGATGGGAAAACCGTCAGGTCAAAACCAGACAGCAAATCATAATAGGGTTGATTCAGAATACCGTCGTTGCCATTCAAGTAACAGGGAACAAAAACCACTTTGACCTTGTCCTTTTCTGCATTTTTCAGACCACGGTACTGAATCATTTTCAGTACGCTGTCATTTTCTATATGGTTGAGCCAGTGAGTTGTCCAGGGAAAATAAAGTGGCTTTTTTGCTGGTGTGGAAGAAGCCAGTCTGGCAATGACTTCTTGGCGGGGTGCCGAAACATCGCCCGGAACCAGTATGAAAGCCACCACTTCGCGTTCCAGTGATTTTTGTTTTGAAAGGCGGTAAAGCGATTCTATGAATACATCCAAGCCTTTGTTCCGAAACTCATACCGACCGCTGGTGGCAATGAACAGGACATCTTCGGAAAGCGTGCATCCGCATAGCGCTTCTGTTACTTTGGTCAATATTTCGCGGGAGGCTGCACGTGTTTGTTCCGCTTTTTTGCCTTTTGGGACGAACTGATCCTCAAAGCCGTTTGGCGTAATGACATCCGGGTTTTTCTCCAGCAGCAGCTGACATTCCTTGGCGGTGATTTCGCTTACAGTGGTGAAACAATTAGCTTGTTTGGCAGCAATTTTTTCAATGGAATGCTTGGAAACCATGTTCAGTTCCCTGGCCATCTGGTCGCCGTTGTAGGAAGACATGAAATCGTAGAGCGGCTTGTTGTTTCCGCAGATGGAACGGCCGATGGAGGTGGCATGCGTCGTGAATATCGTGGCCACTTCCGGCAGGAAATGCTTGCAGTAAAGGAGGCCGAAACCGGTGGTCCATTCATTAAAATGGGCAATGACTTTTTGTCCGGAAAGCGGGGCGAAATCGTAAAAACTCTTGATGACTTCGCCGCACGCCCAAGAAAACATGCAGGCTTCATCATAATCTCCGTAGGCGGGGAGCGAATCTACACCGAACCAAGACCATACATTGGTGTATATCCGATACTTATAGGAGAAATAATCGTCAAAATCGATCAGGATGACAATGGGACGACCGGGAACTTCCCAGCGGCCAACACGGATTTTTAGACCTTCCTTTGCAGCTTGCTTACGCCAGGGAGCCAACAGCGAGGGCACTTCCGTAAAAGCGGAATTCCTGTTTTTCAAATCCGGACCGATAAACAGTATCCTGTCTTTATTGCTGGTTTGCAGTGATTTAGCTCTTGTGGATAGGACAGTATGTATACCGCCTACTTTATTACAGACTTCCCAACTAACCTCAAAAATGTAGTCAGGAATCAAACGTCCCTCTTCCATGAATACAACCCTAATTATCTATAAAATATTTCCATTCAAAGATACAGTTTTTAGCTGAACTTTTTGAATTTAGCCTATCTTTGTAAACAAAACAAAGCATTATGTTTGGACAAGGCCTATGTAGAGGGATTTTAAGATTAATCGGTTGGAAATGGGAAGCCAAGGTTCCGAATATCGATAAATGTGTGGTTTGCGTCGCTCCGCACACCAGTAATTTGGATTTCATCATGGGTTTATTGGGTTACACGGCTGCTGGACGTTTCTCCCATTTTGTAATCAAGCAGGAGTGGATGAAAGGTTTTGTCGGAAAGTTACTGACAAAACTTGGTGGCATCGGTGTCGATCGCAGCAAGCCGAGTGCTTTTACCGACCACATGGCCGAAATCTTCAAAACCCGGGAGAAATTCCATCTGGGCATCACGCCCGAGGGAACACGCAAGCCGACCCCCAAATGGAAAAAAGGGTTCTACCACATTGCCGTGAAAGCCAATGTTCCCATCGTTTTGGTAAAGATCGATTACGCCAAGAAGTTGATGAGTATTTTTGATGTTTTTGAACCTACCGGAAACGAACAGGCTGACATCTATGCCATTCAGCAAAAATACGTGGGTGTCACAGCTAAAAATCCTAAAAATTTTGTTCTTCCGACCAAGCCTATCGTAAAATGAGAATCAGCCTGATTCAGAGCGATATCATCTGGGAACACAAAAATGCCAACCTGCTGATTTATGAAAGCCTGCTTTCAGGTCTGACAGGCAAAACAGATTTGGCCGTCCTTCCCGAAATGTGCACCACCGGTTTCAGCATGAATCCGGAACTTTTGGCTGAAACCATGGAAGGAGAAACCATTACTGCCTTTACGCGCATGGCTGCAAACTTTGGTTTTGCCATTGCCGGAACATTTATTGGTAAAGAAGCGTCAAATTGCTACAACCGTGCTTTCTTTATCCAACCAGACGGTCAGGTGGCCTTCTACGATAAAAAACACTTGTTCCGCATGGGTGACGAAGGGCTGCATTACGTTTCCGGAAAAACCCGAAAAATTGTTTCGTACCTAGGCTGGAACATCCGTCTAGCCGTTTGTTACGAACTGCGGTTTCCGGTCTGGCTCCGCAACGTGAAGAACGATTACGACCTGCTGCTGGTTATGGCCAACTGGCCGGAAAGCCGCCAACACGTCTGGACCAGCCTTCTGACGGCACGTGCGTTGGAAAATCAGGCATATGTCTGCGGAGTAAACCGTGTCGGTACGGATGCTAATGAGATCGTATACTCAGGCGGATCCATGCTGGTCAATGCCTACGGAACCAGCCTGATCGATTTTGAGCAGGATGGCGTCGGTATTAAGAGCACTAATCCCGTCGCAAGCAGCGGGACTGGCATTACCGCAATTGAAACCCTGGACCTGAATTTGGATGAACTTCACCGTTTCCGCCAGAAATTTCCGGTCTGGAAAGATGCGGATTCCTTTGAAATTATTTCTTAGGGGTGCGTTTGAACGAAATGTACTTGGGTTCCATTGGAACATAATCGCCACGATCCCATAATGTGCTGGTAATCATAAGGTCAGCACTGTAACGGTTGCAAGCGATGGGTACGTTGTGTACGCGACACTGACGAAGCAACATCTGGATGTCGGCTTCATGTGGTTGTGGGTTTAAATCATCAATCAGAAAAACGGCCAAGTCCACTTGTTTGCGTACAACAAGTGCGGCAATTTCAGCATCTCCGCCCAACGGACCGGAGTTCATGCAGGTGATTTCAGCCTTGACACCTTGGCTTTTCAGTGCTTTCTCAACGAGTCCGCCTGTGGTGCCGGTGCAGACAAGGTGGTGTGCGGAAAGAAAGTCGGAATTGAAAATGGCCCACTCAATCATATCTGCCTTGCGTTTGTCGTGGGCTACCAAGGCTATAGTAAGTTTCTTATTCATCATATTTTCAATTGTCAGTAAACATTTCGGTACAAAGGTACGTCCTTTATTGCCCGAATGTGCTTATTGTGGTGCAATGTCATTGTTTTGTAATCTGCTCCGTCAGTTTTTCCATCAGGAGAGCCAGTTGTTTGTTGTTGATTTCCAGCAGTGGAGCGTTTCCCAGAATTTCGGTGGCCGATTGGATGAACGGTGCATCCGTCAGCAGTTCGTTTCCGCAGTTTTCTATCAGATCCTGTAACGCTTGCACAGTCAATTCCAAATGAAACTGCAGGGCAAGTGCATTAGTGCCAAGTATAAAGGCCTGATTCACACATGCTTCCGATTTCAGCAGGTGTTTTGCTCCGGTCGGAATGCCAAACGTATCGCCGTGCCAGTGAAAAACAGATGTTTCCGTACTGAATCCTTCGAGCAGCGTGTGGCTTTTTCCCACTTCCGTTTTTTGTAAAGGAAACCAGCCAATTTCCTGAAGACTGTTGGAAATCACAGGTGCACCCATTGCCGAAGCCATGAGTTGCGCTCCCAGGCAAATACCAAGGACAGGTTTGCCGGATTCGATGCAGGAGCGGATGAATGCTTTTTCAGCCACCAACCAGGGATATTTACATTCTTCGCAAACACCCATCGAACCACCCATGACGACCAGAAAATCCAGTTCGTCCAAAGCGGGCAACGCTTGTTTTTCGTAGAAGCGGGTCGTTTTGAAAGCATGGTTTTTCTCCGCGGCCCAATCTTTTATAAATGCGGGACCTTCGAAGGCTACATGTTGAAAACAGTGGATGCGGAGCTGCTTCATAAGCAAAAACGTTCGTTTTTCATGCTTAAGGTTGCCATCACTTAGTAATTATGCGAAAATAAGCATTAATTTGTTGAAATTAGGAGTATGGTTCATATTTGTTGTTAATTTTGGAGTTGTCTAAAACCAATATTCCGATTACCTCCTGAGCGTATCATGAGAAAAAGATTGATTTTTCCGCTGTTGGCGACCTTTTTGGTTTGCCTGATTCTGGAGGCTTCCGAAAAGGATTCAATCAATTTTCAAAATCAGATATCACTATACGGATTGTATAATCCGGGATACGAAGTAAAGGGAATGCTTGGTGGCACATACATACCTCAAATTGATTATTTTCATGACTTCTCCGGTGACAGGCGCATCAGTGCTGAGGTCTCCGGAAATTTCAATATGATTGCCGGCATTTTTCCTTATGAGGCGGTCAAGAATCAGGATCCGGCTTTATCAGGGCGTTTGTACAGAGCGTGGGTACGTTTTTCCACGCAACGCAATGAGATTCGGGCAGGATTGCAGCAACTCAATTTTGGTTCTGCTTCGTTGCTGCGCCCGCTTCAATGGTTTGACGGAATCGATCCGACGGATCCGTTGCGAATGACCAATGGAGTTTGGGGTGTCCTAGATCGCATTTATTTTAAGAATAACTCAACGCTTTGGTTATGGGGACTATACGGAAACAGAGATAGTAGGTTTTGGGATCAATATACATTGCAGTATAATCTTCCGGAGTTTGGTTTCCGTTTCCAACAACCAGTACCAAGAGGTGAAATGGCTTTTTCAGCGAATTACCGTTTTGTTGAAAGTGACATAGGAACGATTTATGAGAACCGAAGTAAGGAAATCAAAATCGGATTGGACGGGAAATGGGACATTGGACCTGGTCTCTGGTTTGAAGACAGCTATAGGTTTACATCATCTGTAAGTCCCGTCGAAGAAGGCTGGAACCTGTTGACCGTCGGTACGGATCTGACTCCTGAAGGGTTGAACGGACTTTCATTCACTGCCGAACATCTTTTAAGTACGACCTTTTCTACCAAATATGACTATTACAAGACTTCTAATCTGACAGCTTTGTCTGCCACTTGGCCCATCAATATGATTACCCGTCTGAGCGGCATTGTTCTGTACGGTTGGGACAGCGGTTCTCTGTTCCGTTACCTGACCTTTAGTGCTGATTTTGACATGAGTTCCATTTACCTGATCGGTTTCTGGAACCCCAAACTTTCCATTTCCCCGTTGTCTATGGGGTCTGGCTCCTTTTCCGGCTATGGCCTTCAGTTGATGTATGTTGTCCATTTGTAATACCTTGCACCCATGAATGAAATCATCCAAATCAAAAATCTTGTAAAACGCTTTCCCGTTGGAAAGGACTTTTTTACGGCATTGCATGACATCAACCTTTCTTTCGGACAGGGCGAGTTCGCCGGATTTACAGGTCCAAGCGGTTCGGGTAAAACCACGTTGCTCAACATCATCGGTTCCTTGGACAGCCCATCGGAAGGCAGTTGCACGGTGATGGGACAGGATGTGGCTCTTTTAAGCAATCGAGAGGCTGCACTTTTAAGGAACCAGCACATCGGCTTTATTTTTCAGACCTATAACCTCTTGCCAGTCTACACCGTCTTTGAAAATGTGGAATTTGCACTTTTGCTTCAAAAAATGACGACTTCAGAACGGCGGAAAGCGGTTTTGGAAGCGCTCGAATGGGTTGGACTCACCGACAAGGCGAAATCCCGCCCCAACATGCTTTCAGGCGGAGAAAGCCAACGTGTGGCAATTGCCCGTTCCATGGTTAAGAAGCCGGAGATCGTGCTGGCCGACGAACCCACTGCCAACCTGGATTCCAAAAATTCGCATCATATTTTGCAAACGATGAAAAAGCTGAACGAGGAACTGAACGTGACCTTCCTCTTTGCCACGCACGATGAAAAGGTGATGAAATACCTGCGGCGCATCGTTTCGCTGGAGGATGGCAAAGTCGTTTCAGACACTATAACCGGATAAAGCCATGATTGCCTTTAAACTCGCATACCGTAATTTAATGGGTGCCGGACTTCGCACCTTCCTGAACGTGAGTGTGTTGTCCTTCGCTTTCGTCCTGATCATCTTTTTTAACGGGATGATGGACGGCTGGCACCGTGAAAGCCGTACCGATACCATCGTATGGGAAGCCGGTCAGGGGCAACTCTGGCACCCAGCGCTTGACATGTACGATCCGTTGACACTGCAGGACGCTCATGCGCCGCTGGATAATCGGGTATTAAAATTGGTTCATAATGGGCAGCTCACACCGATTTTGATTATTCCTGCCACCGCTTATCCGCAAGGTCGCATGGAAGGCATTCTATTGAAAGGCATCGATCCGTCACAGAAGATTCTGGATTTGCCTACTGCAGACCTTTTGAAAACGGATGACTGTTACGGCATGATCGGGAGCAGGGCTGCAAAGAACATGAAACTAAAAGCCGGCGACCGCTTGTTGATTCGTTGGCGGGATGTCCACGGCACGTTCGATGCCAAGGAAATCGTCATCGCAGGGGTTTTTGCGAGCAATGTACCCTCCGTCGACAACGGTCAGGTATGGTTGCCCATCGATACACTCCGAGAAATGACCTCCATGCAAGGGCAGGCAACGTTACTGGTTGCTTCCAAAGCTTATGCAGGTGGCGATTTGGGACAGTGGAAATGGAAAGACCTGAAATTCCTGCTTCTAGACTTGGATACTATTGTCAAAGCCAAGAAAGCAGGCGGTACGATTCTGCAGATGCTCTTGCTTTTCATTGCCTTGTTGGCCATCTTCGATACACAGGTTTTGTCGATTTTTCGCCGTCAGAAAGAGATTGGCACGTATATTGCACTGGGCATGACCCGTTGGCAAGTGGTGGGCATTTTCACGGTGGAAGGCGCAGCCCACAGTGTTCTAGCTGCACTGCTGGGAGCCCTTTGGGGCATCCCGCTGATGCTTTTCATTGGACACACCGGCATTAACTTTGGAGTTGACGACATCGGCATTACCATGCGAAGCGTGATTTATCCGTACTACAGCATCGGTCTGATAGTCAGCACCATCATCCTGGTCATACTTGCTGCCACCATCGTGAGCTACATTCCTGCCCGACGCATAGCCAAAATGAAACCCACCGACGCACTAAAAGGAAAACTGCAATGATTAAATTCTTGTTTTTAGGCATCCTTCGGGATAAAAGCAGAAGTCTGCTCCCTATCATCGTTGTTTCGGTGGGTGTTTTCCTCACGGTCGTGATGATTGGATGGATGAACGGCATTTTTGGCGACATGATCGACATCAATGCGAATTTCACTTCGGGTCATGTCAAAGTGATGACCCGTTCGTACGCGGAAAATGAAAGCCAGTTGCCCAATGATCTGGCTTTGCTGGATGTAAGCAACCTGACCGATACCCTTCGGAAAGAACATCCGGATATGACCTGGGTGCAGCGCATCCGTTTCGGAGGACTTATTGATGTGCCCGATAGCAAAGGGGAAACCCGCAGCCAGGGGCAAGCCATCGGAACTGCGCTGGATCTGTTTCACCCGGAATCGGGCGAAGCTAAACGGTTGAATATCGCTAAAGCGTTGGTTCATGGTCAGCTACCTTCCAAACCGGGCCAAGCGCTCATCAGTGACCAGTTCGCCACCCGATATCACGTGGCTGTGGGTGATAGCTTTACCTATTTCGGAACGACGATGAACGGAAGCATGGCTTTTTACACGTTCAAAGTGAGCGGAACTGTCCAATTCGGAACGTCGCTCATGGACAGAGGCTCGATGATCATTGACCTGACCGACGCCAGAAAGGCGCTGGATATGGACGATGCTGCCGGTGAAATCCTAGGCTTTTTGCCCGAAAACGTGTATGATGAAACCTTGGCCAAAGACGTGGAAACGACTTTCAACGCCAAACACAGCAATCCAAAGGAAGAATTTTCACCCGAGATGTTCCGACTCAGCGAGCTCAACAGCATGGGGCAATACATCGTCCTAGTTGACAACATGAGTTTCATCATGGTCTTCATTTTTGTGCTGGCCATGTCGGTGGTGCTTTGGAACACAGGTTTGTTGGGCGGTCTTAGGCGCTACAACGAATACGGCCTGCGACTGGCTTTGGGCGAGGAAAAGAAACACATTTACCGGAGTTCGCTGATGGAAGCCGTTCTCATCGGATTCCTTGGATCCGTATTGGGTACCGCTCTGGGATTGATTGCTGTTTATTCCCTTCAGGTGCATCCGCTGGACGTGAGCAGTATGACGAAAAACGTGACCATGCTGATGCCGCAAACCTATCGGGCCATCGTTTCGCCCAGCCTATTCTACATCGGATACCTTCCGGGGCTGGCCGCTATGGTCCTTGGAAACGCACTAGCTGGAAGGGCAATTTATAAACGCAGAACTGCTGAGTTATTCAAAGAACTCGAAGTCTAGAGTGAGCGGTTTAGAGCGGTAATCTCTGCGTTGCATTGCTTTCGCTTGTCCTCACACCTCAAGTACGCTCCGGGAAGCTCACACAAAGCACCTTGACCTTACCGCTCTAAGCCACTCACTTCCGTGGGGTTATTACTTAAAAGAAAGAAAATGAGAAAAATTGTAAGTATTGTTTGTTTTTGTTTGATAGTGACGGTTGTTTCTGCGCAGGATGCCAAAACGATTTTGGCGAAGGTGGACCAAAACATGGCCTCCAAAAACCGAGTTTTCGAATCCACCATGATCGTTCATGGTATGCGTGCTAGCCGAACGATGATGGCACGTTCTTACTCGGTCGGTGAGCAGAAATCGTTTACGGAATACCTGAGTCCGGTTCGGGAGCAAGGCACCAAGATGCTGAAAGTGGGCAACCAACTTTGGATCTATTCGCCCTCCACCGATCGCACCATCCTGATTTCCGGACAGTTGCTGCGTCAGTCGGTGATGGGTTCAGACCTTTCGTACGAAGACATGATGGAAGCCAGCAAGCTGACGGACAAGTATCAAGCGGTGAACACTGGAACGGAAGTCATTGACGGACGTACTTGTTACGTGCTGGAACTCACCGCCGTTGTAACCGATGTGAATTATTTCAAACGCAAGACTTGGATAGATACCGAGCGCTTCGTACCTTTGAAGGAGGAACTCTACGCCAAAAGCGGACAGCTGCTGAAACGTACCACATTGAGCGGTGTAAGGCAAGTTCAGGGGCGTTGGTTCCCAACAATAATTAGGTACAAGGATATGCTGAAAGCCGGTGACGGAACGGAATTCCGCATGACAAGCATCCAGTTCGACCAAGTCATTCCGGACTACATCTTCTCGAAAGCGGCATTAAAAAAATAACTTATGAATGAACTGAAAAACCTGGGTCAATCCACGACCTACGCCTTTGATTACAACCCCGAAATTCTGGAAAACTTTCCCAACAAACACCCGGAAAACGACTATATGGTGAAATTCAATTGTCCTGAATTCACCAGTTTGTGTCCCATCACGGGGCAGCCCGATTTCGCAACCCTTTACATAAGTTACATGCCTGACGGTAAGCTGGTGGAAAGCAAGAGCCTCAAACTCTACTTGTTCAGCTTCCGCAACCACGGCGCCTTTCACGAGGACTGCATCAACATCATCCTGAAAGACCTGGTTACGTTGATGGAACCGAAATACATCGAAGTTTGGGGAAAATTCCTGCCACGCGGCGGTTTGAGCATCGATCCCTATTGCAATTACGGCAAACCGGGCACCAACTATGTTCAGATGGCTGAATATCGGATGCTGAACCATGATTTGTCACCCGAAACCATCAACAATCGTGGCTAAAAAGAGACCTGTACTTCAGATTTTTTCCGCCGACACCACTACCGAGCTTTTGCTACCGTTGGTGGATAGCGGCATTTCAGCCGGATTTCCCAGTCCAGCTCAGGATTATCTTGATTTGAGGCTGGATCTGAACAAGGAATTGATTTCAAATCCTTCCAGCACCTTTTTTGGCAGAGTGAAAGGCCAATCCATGAAAGATGCAGGTATTTTAGACGGCGATATACTGGTCATTGACAAATCGTTGGATCCGCAGGATGGCGATACGGCCGTTTGCTACATCGACGGCGAATTCACCCTGAAATTCATCCGAATTGAGAAGGATGCCATTTTTCTGGTTCCCGCCAACCCCGCTTTCGAACCCATCAAAGTGACGGAAGAAAACAACTTCTGCATCTGGGGCATCGTGACCTATACGATTCAGGACCATAAACACCGGCAACGAAAGTAACATGTGCTTCATGTCCCGACTCACGGTTTCAGCCGCTGAACTAAAATCAAGGTTTCAGGTTGATTTGGACGATCCCCAGGACCGTTGGCAGCCCGCTATGGAATTCAGTGCGTTCGTGCATCCCAAGATGCCTGTGATTGCCAGCAACAAGCCGGACAAGCTTCAATTTTTCGAATGGGGGCTGATGCCGTCTTGGGCCAAGGACAAGTCGCTGCAGAACAATACACTGAACGCTAGGGTAGAAACCTTGCACGAGAAACTTTCCTTCAAAAACGTGCTGAACAACCGCTGCCTCATTCCTGCCGACGGTTTCTACGAATGGCAATGGCTGGACGAGAAGGGCAAGAACAAGCAAAAGTACCTGCTCACAGTCGCAGATGAGGAACTATTCGCCTTCGCAGGACTTTGGAGTGCCTGGGCGGACCGCAGCACGGGCGAACTGCTCGAAACCTACACCATCATCACCCGCCCGGCCAACGAACTGATGGCCAAAATCCACAACAGCAAGCAGCGAATGCCCTGGATTCTGCCACGCGCAGACGAAAATAACTGGCTTTACGGCAAAGAGGTGGCGTTCAACGATGTGCCTTTGAAGGCTGAACCCATGGGTGCACAGCCGCTAAACACGGAACCTACACTTTTCGGTTGAACCATGTACGCCCTAGTCGATTGCAACAACTTCTACGCCTCCTGTGAGCGCGTGTTCAACCCCAGCCTGAACGGGGTTCCCATCGTCGTACTCTCCAACAACGATGGCTGCGTCATCGCGCGTTCCAACGAGGCCAAGCTGCTGGGCATTCCGATGGGGGAACCCGCCTTCAAGATGAAGGAAGTGATCGAACAGCACGGCGTGGCGGTGTTTTCCTCCAATTACACATTGTATGGCGATATGTCGGTCCGGGTGATGCAGACACTTCAAACCTTCGTGCCCAATATGGAAATTTATTCCATCGATGAGGCTTTCCTGAATTTTCATGGTTTCGAGCATCTAGATTTGGCTGCGTTCGGTCGTAAAATCGTGCGCGTCACGACCAAAAATACGGGAATACCAGTGAGTATCGGCATTGCGCCCACCAAAACCCTAGCCAAGGTGGCCAACAAATTTGCCAAGAAATACAAGGGCTACAAAGGCGCCTGCGTCATCGATACCGACGAAAAACGCATCAAGGCGCTGCAGAAATTTGCCATCGGCGACGTTTGGGGTATTGGCAGACGCTATGCCAAACTGATGGAATACAACGGCATCCACACCGCCTACGATTTCACCCAACGGCCGGCATCCTGGGTGCGAAAGAACCTGACCGTAGTGGGCGAGCGCATGTGGAACGAATTGCGGGGCATTCCGTGCATTGAACTGGAAAACCAGCCTTCAGCCAAAAAACAAATTTGTACTTCGAGGAGTTTCGGGAGCAAACTGACTGAATTCGGAGATATTGCAGAAGCCGTTTCCAACCATGCAGCCTCTTGTGCGGCAAAACTGCGACGCCAGCATTCCTGCGCCGCCGGAATGTTGGTTTTCATCATGACCAACCCCTTTTCCGAACGCGATCCGCAGTACGTCAACAGCAGGCATTTCAAGCTGTCCGTTCCGACCAGCGACACCAGCGAAATCATAGCCCATGGAAAAAGGCTGTTGGAGGAAATCTTTAAAAAAGGGTATTCCTACAAGAAAGCTGGCGTCATCATCACCGAAATCGTACCCGATGCACCCATTCAGGCCGACCTGTTCGATACGGTGGACCGCGACCGGCAGAATCGGCTGATGAAAGCCATCGACTCACTCAACGATGGTTACGGCACCAACAAAGTTCGCAGCGCAGCGCAAGGGTACAGCAAGAAGTGGAAGCTCAAGAATGAACAACTTTCGCCCTGCTATTCAACCAAGCTTTCGGACATTATTGAAGTGAAGACGGGCGAAGAATCCTAGATTTTGTTATTCTGTCAAACGCATTCACTGCTGCTTGAATCGAGCTGTTTCAATCGTCTAATTCAGAACTTTTCTTTAGAACCCAAGTTTGCGAATTAGGTAAGAAAGCTGTTTCTTTGCCCTTCTATTTAATTATGTGATATGGTAGTGCTTTTCAAAGGTTATAACAATCATAGCAACAGGCTGTTACAGGCAATCCATCTGGATGCTTTCTGCATGGAGCATGGTTTGGAATTTTATAACCCGAGTTTTTGGAGAATGAAAGGTTTGTACGGCATCAAAGGCAAACCTTCGGACGCCCTCGTCTGGTCTTTGTTGTGTACGCTGAACAAAATTCATTTGCTACCAAAAATAAAGTTCAACAAGGGAGGAATGCAGGAACAGTATGAGCAGTTGCTTTTGCAAAAGAAGCATGTCTTTGTGCATGGATGGCGTTTCAGGAACTTTGAATTGACTGAAAAATTTCAAAAGGAGCTGGTTGACAAATATTCCATATTGCCCGAATTGTTCGAAGACAATGCTTTGTATAAACAAGTGATGGCGCTGGACCGTTCCGCCTACAATCTGGTTGGCGTGCACGTTCGGAAAGGGGATTACAAAACCTGGAAAAATGGCATCTATTACTTCGAAGATGCTGTTTATCAAACGTATATGGACAACATGAATGCTGAACTCAGCAAAGCGACCGGAAAGCAAACGCTGTTCATTGTCTTTTCGAACGAAGCCCTTGAAATTCTGCCATCAGATACAATTATTCTCTCCAAGAATCCCTGGTATGTGGACCAGAAAATAATGAGCCTGTGTGATTTTCTGATCGGGCCTCCCAGTACCTTTACGCTTTGGGCCAGTTTCCTTGGGAATGCACGGTATTACCAAATCACGGATGATTCTGGGAAAATTAAGCTGGACGATTTTGTTTCCAGTAAAGGTTGATGATATCGGCCTTTTTTTATTATTAAATAGAACTAAAATTATTATCGCTACTATGATGGCAGTAATAACTTATTACTACCATCATAGTAGCGATAATAATATATTCAGTCCAAGTGGTTTAAGATGTTTTGAGATATCTTCTTTCTCAAATTGAATTCCGGAAGCACTGACCCACAGCTTGTGGCGAGTCACTTCAAGTTATCGCGTACCCTTAAACTTGATGCTGAATGCAACAACCTGATAAGCAGGTAATTCAACTGGCTTCTTAATAACTAAAGCACCATCTTCCTGTTTCCATTTCAGCTTGGTCTTGCTGCCAAGCATGGAAACGGAAGCGATTTTCTGATTGCTTATCGTGGACAATTTTCCCAGGGATTTGATTTGAATGTCTTCCGTGGGCGTTTTCATGCAAAAAGCATACAATACCCCGTTTTTCTGAGTGAACCGGATATCCTGCGGAGCGTAGGGGCGAACATCCCTCAAGCCACCAAATTGCCCTTTTTCCTGCTTGTCAACGGTGGAAGGCCCTTCCCCGTAGATTTTCCAGGGACGAGTGCTGTAGATGCCATCGCCATTGTCAGCAATCCAGGTGGCAATGCCTTCGAGAATGTTCTGAACATCAGGTTCCAGGTCGCCTTCTGGCGTCTGAACCACATTGATGAGCAGGTTCCCGTTCTTGCTCACGATGTCCACCAGCATTTGCACCACCTCGTCGGAAGTCCGGTATTTCTGGCCGGTTCGGTAATACCAATCACCGATGGAAGTGTCTGTCTGCCAAGGATATTCACTGATGGAGTCTTTGACACCACGTTCCACGTCCTGGGCAAACCGGCCCTGTGAAGGTTCTTTGCACGTGTAAACGGCTTCCAGACTCCCCTTGTTTTTGCTGATGTCTTGATTGTAATAATGGGCAACCAAGCTTCGGCCGATTTCGCCGAAAGGCAGTTGGCTGTCTGAATACAATAAATCGGGTTTGTACATATCGATGACTTCTTTGATACAACCGAACCAATCTTTTTGCCAGACTGGATTGTTGGTCAACCAACCACGGTCGTCCGGAGCGGCTTTCTCGTGGTAGAGGTCGAAATATTGAGGATCGTTGCCGTCGTAAGGCACTCCCTTGAATGCACCAGTACTATCAGCATTGTGTGCCGCCTGAAACCAGGTATAACTGGCAGCCAGGTGTTCAGAAATCCCGAAACGCAAGCCTTCTTTTTTGGCAGCTGCCTGCCACAAACCGACCACATCCTTTTTCGGACCCATGTTCACAGAATTCCAACGATGAATTTTGGAATTCCACAGGAAAAAATTGTCGTGGTGCGTACCCATGCTGACGAAATACTTAGCACCGGCACGTTTGTAGAGTTTCATGAGTTGGTCCGGATCCCAGCGTTCAGCCTTCCATAAGGGAATGATGTCCTTGTAACCGAAAACGGAAGGGTGACCGTAATGTTCCAGGTGGTATTTGTAATCGGCATCCGGCTTGGCTGTAAATGTTTGATTCCTAGGGTTGAACGAACCGCTGATGTACATTTTCTTGGCATACCAGTCCCCTTGTCTGGGCACGGCTTGCGGTCCCCAATGCGCCCAGATGCCGAATTTGGCATCTCGGAACCATTCGGGATACTGATACTGTTTCAGAGACTCGTCGGTGGGTTTGAACCGACCCGATTGAATGCTTTGCACAGGATCCTGCGCGGAAACGGCTTGCAGGAGAAAGCCCATCACTAAAGCGATAGTCAATGTATTTTTCATGGTCTATAAAATTGAAGTACAACTGCAAATATATATGCATAAAAGCAATTATACTTGTACTATTCCGACATTGAAATACAATATACCGAGATGTTTCAGCAAAACAAGATGACATCCTCTTTCTTTTTTTGGCAGGACGGTATAAGATGTTTCAAAAGAGGGCCAAGGTCAAGGCGCTACTTACTCGACACCCCGGAGCGTACTTAAGGTACGTGAGGAGTGGCGGGGAAGGAGCAACGCAGAGATTGGCCCTCTTTTGAGACATCTTAGTTACCAGGTGTCGGTGCGGAAGTTCGGAGCCCACAGCCCGTCCTTATTGGCCAGACTGGCCGGCGGATTGGTGCCCCAGCAATAGCGGACGGCAACAGGTTTCGGCACGGCAGGATTCCAAACTACGATGGTTTTGCCCTCGAATTCGGCTTGCGCCCATTGGAAAACCTTATCCTCACCGGCAATGGCGAAACCGGTCAGCTTATCGCACCAGGCCACGAAATCCTCTTTGTTGGGTTTGAAGAACAGCTGGATGGAATTGCCTTTCACCTCATAACGATCGTACATCGGTCCGGAAGCCTCGATATCCTCACCATAAGCTTTGACCTGAGCAGCAACTGCCAGTCGGTATCCGATTTCCTGCTTGTTTTTGGGATGAATGTTCATGGGGTCGCTCGCATTTTCGATGGCCACGACCATGGCGGTATTCGGTACGGAGAGGTTCTGCAGTTGTGCTTCCCGCACGGTCATCATCGAACCGTTTTCGACAGGTTTGACCATGGCTTTGCCATTATTGGCCAACTGTACATAAAGAAATGGAAAATCGCCTTGGTCGAACGAATCGCGCCAGTCGCTAATCAGCGTTTCCATAATTTCCCGGTATTCCTTGGCAGAAGGGCCATTGGATTCACCCTGATACCAGAGTGCGCCCCGAATGGCATACGGAAACAAAGGGGCGATCATGCCATTATAACAAACGTAGGGATTGTGTTGGTCCAAACTTGGATCCGGATTCTTCGGAGCCTTTGGTTTCTTGACGGTGACATCCCCTGCTGAAGCCGCCAGCGTAGTCCTATCGCCGCTGTATTTTGCCATCTGTTCCCGATAGGCAGGCATCGTTTTGGCACTATCGGCTGTGAATTTGTCCCGCTTTGCCTGATAGGCCTCCAACAAGTATTTCAGGTTGGGATGTATTTGCAGTTGTTTTTCACTGATCCAGCTTTCGGCCGTACTGGCTCCAAAGGCTGAAGTGATCAGACCGAATGGAATACCGTATTTATCATACAGATTCTTTGCAAAAAAATAGGCGGCAGCCGAAAAGTGCCCCACCGTCTTCGGGGAACAGACTTCCCATTTGCCGACCACGTCCTTCTGAATCTCATTGCTCGGTGTGTAATCCACGTCAAACACCCTGATATTCGGGTAATTGGCTCCGGCCACTTCTTCCGCTTCGTTGTCCACACCGCACCAGTAGCGGTCCTCCTTGGCCACCGTCATATCCATGTTGGATTGGCCGGAACAAACCCAGACTTCACCTATATATATGTCCTGAATGAAAACGGAGTTCTTTTTGCCCTTAATGACCATGTTGAAGGGACCACCGGCAGGCAACGCTTTCAGTTTGACCCTCCATTTGCCGGACTTGTCGGTTTTGGCTGAAACTTTCTGGCTGTTGAAAAGTACCGCCACCTTTTCACCAGGTTTGGCAGTACCCCAAACCGGGATGGGCTTGTTGCGCTGCAGCACTACATGCTCGCTGAATAGGTTGGCCGGTCTGACCACTGCGAAAACAGGCAAAGCTGCAAGCAGCAAACCAGCCAGAAACAACCCTTTTAAAACCTTGTTCATGTCCTTAAAGTATTTTACGTTCGTTTATTCTAAACAGTCGTTTTTCGTGACTCGGCATAGTCGAAGCTTGCTTCGCCTCTGCACTCGCTACTCAAAACGTTCTTTCAGCCAATCGATGTACAACCCTTTCCACACTTCGTGGTAACGGAAAGTCTCACGGAAACCCCAACCGTGGCCTCCTTCGGGAAAAATATGCAAGGAGGCGGGAATATTATATTTCTTGAGTGCCGCATAAAAGTCAAAGCTGTTTTGTGGTGGAACGGCACCGTCGTCGTCGCTCAGGAAAAGCAGGGTGGGAGGGGTGTCTTTCGTTACCTGCAGCTCGTTGGAATAATAATCGACAGAATCCCTTTTGTAGCCCGGTCCAAGCAGATTTTCACGGGAACCGGCATGGGTCACGCTTTCTTGCATGGAAACTACCGGGTAGAACAAAATCATAAAGTCGGGGCGGCAGCTGAAGGAACTCAAAGGCAGCGGAGGAATTGGTTTCTTGACTATGGAAGGCGCCATCGGTGGCACTGGCGTTCCCAAGTCAAAATGCGTTCCCAACGTAGCAGCCAGATGACCGCCAGCCGAAAAACCGCTGACACCGACTTTCAACGGGTCCAGTTTCCATTCACCCGCCCGGCTGCGGATGATACGCATGGCCTGTTGAGCGTCTTTCAAAGGTATAAAAGCATGTTTGTTGGGTAGTCGATATTTCAATACGAATGCGTTGATACCGAGGCTTGAAAGCCATTCGCCGAATTGTGATCCTTCGTGCCCGGCAGCTTCACGAATGTAACCACCGCCAGGAATCACCAGGATGGTCACACCGGTGTTTTTGGAAGAATCGGCCGGATAAAATTTCATGGACGGCACGGAAACATTCTCCACACGGTCGTTTTCCGTCACTTCAGCGACGGTGATTCCGTTGCTTTCAGGCACACCCTCGGGCCAAAGAAAAATGACTTCGCGTTCAGCCGCCTGCAGGACAGCCGAGGTTAAAAAGAACAGACAAAAGAGTGCATTTTTCATGCTTGTAAGGTTTTTTGAATTTTAGTGTGCGTAAAAACTATTTTCCTATACGCAATCGAACATCCCTAGCTGCTTGCTGCGAGGAGCTTCAATAGCCGTCTGCTAAAGTACGGCATTTGCTTAGAACGGACAAAAAAACCTCAGCGTTTTTCTGCCGGTCGAAAACTATCCCGATACTGCGTTGGTGTTTTTCCGACCAGTTGCTTAAACAGCCTATTGAAATAAGGAATGTTCTCAAAGGCGAGCGAACAGGCGATGTCCTTGACCGGTTTGTCGTTGATAACCAGTATCAATTGGGCATTCTCAATTTTTTTCCGGTTGATGTAATCGATGGGTGTATCGTCCATTTCCTGTTTGAACAGGCGGGTGAAATGGTCGTCGGAGAGGAAGCAACGGTCCGAAAGGTCGCTGATGCAGATTTTTTTTCCAATGTTCTCGCGGATGTACCTCAGCGCCTTGACGATGCGGCTGTCTTCCGAAACGATGAGCTTGTCTGCCCGTTCCAGAAATCTGGACAGCAGTTGCAGCAGAATGCCGTTGGTCTCCGTCCATACCGGAAAAGACGTCTGGGCGGTCGAGGCCAAGCTTTTGAGAAAACCGGCACTATTATCGTACGAATCCGGATCGTAAATGGGCAGCCCTTTGCCCGGATTAATCACCAACAACCGTTTCATCAATTCATAATCGAGGGACGTTACAGGCACTTCCAGCGGAAACTGGAAATGCTCGAAAATGCGCGTCGTATCGGTGTGGCTTTCGCTGACATGCAGGTAAAACAAGGAAAAATGCCGGTCGCAGCTGTCGTTGTGCAGGGAAAAGGGCGGAATCAGATACAGATGATCGGGTGTAAGCCGTTGTTCCACGCCTTCCACCGTCATGCACGCCTCACCTTCGTCCACCAGATAGATGCGGAAGAACGGGCTCTTGATGTTCCTAAAATTCCAATCTCCTTCGTGGACGGCACGGCCGGCGTTCAGCAAGATCAGGTTCAGCGATTCTTTTTCCATGACGATTCGTTTGCAACAAAAGTATGAAATTCCGTCCAAGTTCTCTACATTTGCGACTTAACCTTCAATACCATGAAACGTTTTGGAAGCGTCATCCGGTTGCGCCCTGAAAAACTGGAAGAATACAAGACTCTGCACGCCGCTGTTTGGCCTGGAATTCTTCGTAAAATCACCGAATGCAACATTCGCAATTACAGCATTTATTATAAGGATGGTATCCTGTTCAGTTATTTCGAATACATAGGAATGGATTATATTGGAGATATGGCGCTGATGGCCGAAGACCCTGAAACCCAACGCTGGTGGGCGGTTTGCAAGCCTTGCCAGGAACCTCTGGAAACCCGGCGCGATGGCGAATGGTGGGCGGATATGGACGAATTCTTTCACCTCGACTAGACCTATGAAAAAACAAAACATACTCAGTTCCCCGACCGGGAAATCTTTTCTACTGCCTTTCCTGCTCATTTCCAGCCTGTACCTGCTCTGGGGTTGCGCCCACGGCATGCTCGATGTGCTGAACCGTCATTTCCAAGGCTGCTTTGCCATGAACAAAGCCCAATCGGGCTTCGTGCAGTTTTCGACCTATATCGCTTATTTTATAATGGCCATACCGGCCGGCCAGATTTTAAAGAAACTGGGGTACAAGAAAGGTATTTTTGTCGGCCTAATGATGTTCGCCCTTGGTGCGTTGGCCTTCGTACCGGCAGCTTTCGCGAATTCACCGACGCCCTTTTTGGCCGCCTTATTTTTCCTGGCTTGCGGGCTGTGTATCATCGAAACAGGTGCCCATCCCTACGCCACGGTGCTTGGCCCTCCTCAAAACGCAGCGCAGCGCATCAATGTGGCTGCCGCCTTCAACGGCGTGGGCTGGATCATCGGTCCACTTATCGGTGGAACCCTAATTTTTGGAGCGGATGCGAACGATGCCTTGGCCACCGCCAAACCGTACGTCTTGGTCGGTATCGTGGTATTGATCGTTGCAATTGCCTTGCTTTTCGTAAAAATGCCCGAAATCGTTCCACCAACCGAAGAAGAGGAGCAGGGTGCTGCAGTTGCACCAATATCCATCTGGAAACGCAAAAGCTTTGTTTTGGCCGTGGTGGCTCAGTTCCTATATGTGGCTGCCCAAACCGGCATTTTCAGTTTTTTCATCAATTATGTGGTTGAACTCTTTCCGGGTCTGAGCAACTTGGATGCTTCACGGATGCTGAGCCTAGGTGGTATGGGGCTGTTCCTGGTCGGACGCCTCACCAGCAGCTGGTTCATGCGTTGGGTGAATCCTGCCCGACTGCTGGCTTATTTTGCTCTCGCAGCCGTCGTGTGCATGGTGCTGGTCGTTCTGTCCGTCGGAACCCTTTCCTTTGTGGCGCTCTGCCTTTCCATGTACCTGATGTCCATGATGTTCCCAACGATTTTTGCCCTAGGTGTGCATGGTCTCGGAGTCCAGACCAAACAGGCTTCCTCCTACATCGTGATGGGTGTGGGTGGTGGAGCAGTTTCTCCTTTTCTGATGGGCTTTATCGGCGAAACCAACATGGCGCTGGGCTTCTTTGTCCCACTGGCATGTTTTATATTTATCGCTTTTTATGGTTGGACTCAACTTTCTGATAGCAAACAGAAGTAATTCCTTGCATTTTTAGGGAATTTCCATCCTGAAACGTATATTCTGAAAAGTGTTGAAAAACATATTTTTCAAACTATTTTTTATGGTAACTTTGCTCGAGCAGTTCAGCACAGTTCAGCACAGACAGTCCAGCTTTATTGACGTTTAAAAACTCTATCTAATAATGACCAAGTATCCAAAAGTAGGGATTCGTCCCATTATCGACGGGCGCCAGGGCGGTGTCCGTGAAAGCCTGGAAGACCAGACCATGAATATGGCCAAAAGTGCCGCAGCCCTCATTTCCTCCAAATTGCGCTATCCGGACGGAACGCCTGTCGAATGTGTTCTGGCTGAAACGACCATCGGCCGTGTACCTGAAGCTGCCGCCTGTGCTGCAAAGTTCGAAAAAGAAGGCGTTGGCCTGACCCTTTCCGTCACCCCATGCTGGGCGTATGGTACGGAAACAATCGACCTGAACCCCTATTATCCGAAAGCCATTTGGGGTTTCAACGGAACGGAACGTCCGGGTGCCGTTTACCTCGCTGCTGCACTGGCCGGCCACGCTCAAAAGGGTGTGCCTGCGTTCGGCATCTATGGTGAAAACGTACAGGACAATACCGACACCAGCATCCCTGCCGACGTGGAAGAAAAAATACTGCGTTTCGTCAAGGCCGGTTTGGCTGTTGCCCAGATGAAAGGCAAATCCTACCTGGGTATCGGTGGCCAATGCATGGGCATCGCCGGTTCCGTCGTAGATCCCGACTTTTTCCAGGATTACCTTGGAATAAGGACTGAAGCCGTAGACGAAGTGGAACTGATCCGCCGCATCGACAAAGGGATTTTCGACCCTGAAGAATTTAAAAAAGCCCTAGCTTGGACTTCCAAATACTGCAAAACAAACGAAGGCGAAGATTTCAGCGAGCCCTCCAAACAAAGCAGTCGCGAGCAAAAGGAAAAAGACTGGGAATATGTCGTGAAAATGACCCTCATCATGCGCGATCTGATGGTGGGAAACCCTCGGTTGAAAGAACTGGGTTACGCCGAAGAGGCCTTGGGCCATAACGCCATTGCCGCCGGTTTCCAAGGCCAACGCCAATGGACCGACTTCCTCCCGAACGGCGACTTCAGCGAAGCATTGCTCTGTTCGTCCTTCGACTGGAACGGCATTCGTGAAGCTTTTGTGTTAGCCACCGAAAACGATTCCCTGAACGGCGTTTCCATGCTGTTCGGTCATTTACTCACCAACACTGCCTCCATATTCTCCGATGTACGCACCTACTGGAGCCCCGACGCTGTCAAACGTGTCACCGGTTACGAACTCGAAGGCGCTGCTGCCAACGGCATCATCCACCTCATCAATTCCGGCGCCACTTGCTTGGATGCCACAGGCGAAATGCAAAACGCAGCCGGTGAGCCTGCTATGAAACAACCTTGGGACATCACCGAAGCCGATGTGCTGAAAAGCCTGGATGCTACTACTTGGTATCCGGCCAACACCGGCTATTTCCGCGGCGGCGGTTATTCCTCCAACTTCCTGTCAAAAGGTGGAATGCCGGTAACCATGCTACGCGTGAACCGTATCAAAGGCCTAGGCCCGGTACTTCAAATTGCAGAAGGCTGGACAGTCAATATCCCTGAAAAGGTGCATGAAATCATCAACGTCCGAACGGACCGTACCTGGCCGACCACTTGGTTTGCCCCGCGCCTCAATGCCACGGAACAATTCAAGGATGTCTACAGCGTCATGAACAACTGGGGTGCCAACCACGGTGCCATCAGCTACGGTCACATCGGTGCCGACTTGATCACGCTGGCTTCCATGCTCCGAATTCCCGTTTGTATGCACAATGTGGAAGCTGGTAATATTTTCCGCCCTGCCACTTGGAATGCTTTCGGAATGGATGCTGAAGGTGCTGATTATAGAGCCTGTCAGTCCTTTGGACCCCTGTATAAGTAAAATTTCATAGTTTGAAAGCCGTCCGGAAATTTTTTCGGGCGGTTTTCCATTTATATATCAAAGCTTTCCACCAATATCCTGCCCGATTAAATGTTATTGAATGTCGGAATAGTATAAGTCCAGTTCCTTCTGGTTTCCTATCTTTGCAACACTAAAAACCCTTAATATCTGACTATCATGAGTGACCTGCTCAAACCCGTCCATCCGGCGCTGGTTCCCAAAGTGACTTTTTACAACGGTTCCCAAATTCCCGTCGTAGGACTCGGAACATTCGGTTCCGACAATTACAGCCCCGACCAGGTTGCTACCGCCGTCAAACAGGCTATTGCGCTCGGTTACAGGCATCTGGACTGTGCTTCCATCTATGGCAACGAAAAAGAAATCGGAGCAGCTTTGAAGGAAGTCTTTGCTGCAGGCATTGTGACACGCCAGGAACTCTGGATCACGTCCAAAGTCTGGAACAACATGCACAATGATGTGATTGGTTCCTGCCAACGTTCGATGGCCGACCTGGGTGTCGATTACCTCGATTTGTACCTGGTGCACTGGCCTTTCCCCAATCACCATGCAACAGGCGTCACCGTAGATTCTCGCGACCCACACGCCGTGCCCTACATCCATGAAAACTACATGAAAACCTGGAGGAATATGGAAAAACTGGTCGAAATGGGTTTGGTTAGAAACATCGGAACGTCCAACATGACCATCGCCAAAATGCAACTTTTGCTGCGCGACTGCCGCATCAAACCCGTGGTAAACGAAATGGAAATGCATCCGCACTTCCAGCAACCCGAACTTTTTGACTATTTGGCTCAACACGATATCCGCGCCATCGGTTTTTGTCCCATCGGTTCACCCGGACGTCCCGACCGTGATAAAACCCCGGAAGATACCATTCCCATGGAAGATCCGCTCATCGTGGCCATTGCCGAAAAACACGGCATTCATCCAGCCATCGTTTGCGTTAAATGGGCTGCCCAGAACGGTCAGATTCCAATACCTTTCTCCGTGAAACCCGAGAAGTTCATGGCCAACTTGCGTTGCGTGACCGAAGATCCGCTCACCGACGAGGAAATGGCTTCCATCAAAACCATCAACAAACGCAACCGTTTCATCAAAGGACAAGTGTTCACTTGGGTCACCGCCAAGGACTGGCACGACCTCTGGGACGAAGACGGCGTCATCGCAGGAGCATAATCAAATTCTAAAAACATACGACAATGGCAACAATGAAAGCAGCCTATCTGCCCGGTAACAGCACCGTGGTTTTCAAAGATGTTGAAATCCCAGTTCCCGGACATGGCGAAGTCTTGATCAAAATGAAATCATCCACCATTTGTGGAAGCGATATCCGCGCCATCTACCGCGAACACCTTGGTAAAGGCCCCGAAGGCTATCAAAACAAAATATGCGGACACGAACCCAGCGGACAAGTCGTCCAATGCGGCCCGGGTCTTCGCCGCTTCAAGGAAGGTGACCGCGTGGTCGTCTATCACATTTCCGGTTGCGGTGTCTGCAACGACTGCCGTCGCGGTTACATGATCAGCTGCACTAGCCCGTACCGTGCTGCTTACGGTTGGCAACGCGACGGTGGCATGGCCGAATACATGCTGGCTGAAGAAAAAGACCTCGTCTTGCTGCCCGACAGCCTTTCCTATTCCGACGGCGCGCAGATTGCCTGTGGTTTTGGAACCGTTTATGAAGGCCTTGAGAAAATAGGCATCTGTGGAAACGACGCTGTGTTGGTGGTCGGTCTCGGTCCTGTTGGTCTGGCCGCTGCCATGCTTGCCAAAGCCATGGGTGCCAGCAAAGTCATAGGTGTGGACACCGTTCAGGAACGCATGGATATCGCTCTTGAAAAAGGCCTGTGCGACCATGTTTTCTTATCCGATAAAGATGCCTTGCAGAAAGTTCTGGATCTGACCGGTGGTTACGGTGTGGAACGTTCCGTCGATTGCTCAGGCAATACGCATGGCCGTCAACTGTCCATTCGCGCTGCCCGCAAGTGGGGCAAGATTGTGTTCATCGGCGAAGGCGGCACCTGCGAATTCAACCCGAGTCCGGACATCATCCACGACCAAAAGACCATCTACGGTAGTTGGGTCACCAACATCTGGCGTATGGAGGAACTGGTGGAACGCATTGAACGCTGGGGTATCCATCCCGCGGATTTGATTACGAATCGCTTCAAATTAGAAGAAGCTTCGGAAGGCTTTGCTTTAATGAACGAAGGCAAATGTGGCAAAGTAGCAATTGTTTTCGATGAAGAAATAAAATAATATCTTTGACGAAACCATTTAAAAACACGAACCATGAACTGGAAAAAAGAATTCGAAGAAATACTGCCGTTGCTTGGACACCGGAACTGGATTTTGGTGGTGGACAAAGCGTATCCCATGCAAAGTGCCGATGGTATCGAAACCATCTACACGGGTGATAAGCTGATTTCAGTGCTGAAGCATGTGCTCACCTGCATACAGGATGAACACCATGTCAAGCCCATCATTTACACCGACAATGAGATGCTTTACATGCGCGACGACCTGAGCAAGGGTGTCGATGCCTTCAAGGCCAGTCTGGCACAAACTATTGCCAAGTATAAAATCGAAGTCATTCCGCACGACGAAATATTCGTCAAGCTGGATGAAGCTTCCAAGCTGTTCAATGTGTTGGTGCTCAAAACAGACTGCCTGATGCCCTACACTTCCGTCTTTTTGGAACTTGATTGCGGCTATTGGTCGGCTGAACGCGAAAAAATCCTGCGCGAACGTATTTCCTAAAAACACACGAAACTAAAAAATCTAATACCAAATTCATGTCTGATAAAAAAGAATCCTCCCTGTTGAAACTCAACGGGAAAAGTATGCTAGTGCCTTTCATCTTAGTGACCAGCCTCTTCTTCTTCTGGGGTGTGGCCAACAACCTGAACGACACCATGCTGGCCGCTTTCAAAAAAATCATGAGCATGACGGATGTGCAAACATCCTTCATCCAGATGGCCTTTTACGGTGCCTATTTCTGCTTTGCATTGCCTGCAGCGCTGTTCATCAAAAAGTTTTCGTACAAAGCCGGTGTGTTACTCGGGCTCGCCATGTATGCCATCGGTGCCCTGTTGTATTATCCGGCAGGTTTGACCGGCAATTATGCCTTTTACCTGGTGGCCATCTACATCCTGGCCGGTGGTTGTTCCATCTTGGAAACAACGGCCAATCCCTACATCCTGAGTATGGGTTCCCGCGAGACAGCCACTCGCCGACTCAATTTGGCGCAGGCTTTCAATCCTTTCGGAGCCATGACTGGCATTGTTCTAAGCATGACTATGATCCTGAATCAGCTTCATCATTCCGACGCTGCCGAACGCGCCCTTATGTCTGCTGATGCATTGAAAGTCATCCAAACCAAAGAACTGAGTGCCGTTACGTTCACCTATTTGTGCATCGGTGTGGTTCTGGTGGCCATTTTCTTCGTCATGCTTTTGTCCAAAATGCCTAAAGGATCCGATGGCAATACTACCGTGGATTTGGGTGCTACTTTCAAACGTCTGTTCAAAAACAAATTGTACAAATGGGGCGTGGTAGCTCAATTCTTTTATGTGGGTGCACAGGTTGGCATCTGGTCATTCACCATCCGCATCGTGATGAAAGAACTTGGTTTGGACGAAACCAATTCAGCCTACATTTTCCTGCTTTCCATCGGTTTATTCACCGTAGCCCGTTTCTTTTTCACCGCATTGATGCGCTATGTGAAACCGTCCCTGCTCATTATCGGTGCTTCCATTGCCGCATTCATTTTGACTGGCCTGGTGGTGCTTACCCACGGCATGTTTCTGGTGGTTTGCCTCGTTGCCATTTCCTTTTTCATGTCACTCATGTTCCCGACCATTTACGGATTTGCACTGGACGGTCTGGGTGACGACGCCAAAGTAGGAGCTTCCGGTCTGATCATGGCCATTCTGGGTGGTGCCTTGCTGACACCGACACAAGGTTGGGTCTCCGACATGGCCGGCATCAACAATGCCTTTATCGTACCTATGATCTGTTTTGCCATCGTAGGCGCCTACGGATTGATGGCCCGAAGGGCAGGGGAGTAAAGTCCCTTTTTGCAACAAAACAATACTAAAGACTGCCTCAAAACGTTGAGGCGGTCTTTTTTTTGACGTGTTAACGTACAATTTATACAATAACCGTCCAATTCCAACGCAGCATTATAAGTTACCTGCTATATTTGAGGGTACCTTTAATAACATGCACTGTGAAAAAATTGCTTATCTTATTTTTTGTGGGTTGCACGCTTGCTTTTCCTATCCAAGCTTCGCAGGAAGCCGCCGGTGACACCCTCAATCTGGCGCTGAAAGCCACTGTAACCACTTCGTTTGTTTCTAGCTGGGAAAAACTGGCTGCCGTCAATGATGGTCTGGTTCCGGCCAATTCCGCCACCAAGTCCGTTGTCGCCTATGGTAACTGGGATGGAAGCAATGGCAAAACCAACTGGGTTCAGTACGAGTGGCGCCAGGCGCAACATATTCTATCCACCTCTGTATATTGGTGGTATGACGGTTCTACCCCTACTAATGGAGGTATCAATCTACCCAATAGCGCATATATCACTTATTGGGACGGTTTTGTTTGGGTGAATGCAGGTGACATCGGTAAGTCAATGAATGTGTTCAATACAATGAACGTAGACATCCTTACCAGCAAAATCCGTATATCTATGGCAAGCTCTGTTTCCACTGGTATATTTGAATGGAGAGCCAACGGAGTGGAAAGCGGACCGTGTAGTCCCAGTGTGTTGACCCCGTATATCAAAGTTGGGAACAATGAAGTGCTTCAGGCCAATGCCGGTAGTGTGCAGCTTGGAGACTCCGTTATTTTCGACCCTCAGGTGGTGGGCACTGGTCAATGGGGATGGTCCGGACCGAATAGTTTATTGGTTTACGATGGGAAACTTACGCTCAGAAACCTGCAACCGGCTCAATCCGGTACCTATACGGCCAGTTACATCAATGACTGCGGAACCGTTTCGAAACAGTATTACTATTTAACCGTGGACAGCATCGGCAATCCGGGCGATCCAATGGTTTGGCCGACATACAATCCTACGCTCAACTACAATTTCAAGGATGAATTCCCAGCATTGGCCATGCCAACCAGGGATCTTCCCGATGCATCGCCTGTGGCAGGAACCATTTCCTCTGGTTGGTGGACCTTTAAGTGGGGGCCAAAGAAGAAATCCCTCATTGACAGCACCAGTGTCATACCTTTGCTGGCTCGGATGAACAAAGATTTTGCCTATTTTCGAGACTCAATGGGTTGGCCGCCGGATCTACGCGTTAAGGATGGTTATCGCAGTACCATATATCTTTACGGTTCCGGTTTGAATACCGACACGGCTGACAGCACAGCACTAGGTGGCTGGCAAAGTGCCATGTCCTACGGTGGTAAGTCTTACCCCATGGTTCTGGCATCGTATTATCCGATTTATAGCTTCAGTCCAAAATGCACCTACAATGACAAGATTGCCCAGCAGGGAGCCATGGTACACGAAGGCATCCATGCCGTGTTGGCCGACTTGCCCGGTTGCAAGAGCTCGGCTTGGTATCAGGAAGGTGGCAATACTTGGCTTCAGCAGGAAATGGAGTCTCGGAAATCGAACAACTACAGTAGCATGGGTTTTCTCAATGCTGGCACCTTCATCGCACCCTTCATGCCTATCGAATGTTACAGCGGTTGGTTGCAGGATGACACCTACGGAGGCCCAGCTGCCGAGGGAGTGAACATGAACAACGCTTCCGGCGCTCAGCTGTGCACTTGGCGCAATCTGCTCGGAGGCGTGCAGTACAGCAATATTTTCCCCACCTTCTTGGGCATGACTTTGGGTTCCGGAAGTGTAGCGTGGACCTGGCGCAACTGCCCTGGCCGGGTATTGGAAGGCATGGCTGTCAAACTTGGCGACCGCGCCATGCGCAGGCTCATCACCGAATACCGTGCCAAACAGGCCACGCTCGACATGGGTAAATGGACGAACGCCACCAAGGCATTGTTGGACGGAAATTTCGGAGGAACCATCCAAGCCGAATGGCAACCTTCCTGGAAAGCACCTGCCGCATGGTATGCTTCACCCTATGTTCGTACCACCACGAGTCCTACCGGTCTGATCACGCCCGAATTCAGAACCACTCCTGGATGGTCTGGTGCCAATCAGATTCCGCTTGCCGTGACCGGCAACGAAGTCGTCGTCAATTTCCAACCGCTGGCCCCCAACATGACCTGTCAGCTCTGTTATCGCACACGTACCGGCGCCATCGTTTACAGCAAAGTGGTGAATGGCGGTGATTGTACACTGAAACTGAACTCCGTGCCTGCCAACAACGTCGTCATTGCCGTCATCTGCAACACCGATTATATTTACGAAGGCGACACCACCCGCAAGAAACACTTCGATTACCGCCTGCAGAAAGTCAAAGGGATCACCACCGTTGCCCAATACACCGCCAAATGGTACAATTGGACGGCAACTATTGCAGTAGATGTGGAAACCCCCAAGGCTGCAGTTTCAGCTCTGAAATTCAAGAACCCTATACAAAAAGGTGAAGATTTGAGCCTGGTGTTTGATCAGCCACTGACAGTACCCACCGAAATCGTCATCCGAAACATATACGGACAGGTTGTCTTCAAAAAGCAGGTAGAAGGCACAACAATACTTCAAACCAACAGATGCCTGCAACCTGGCTTATACATGGTTTCTTCCCGAAGTTCGGGAGAGGAGTATGTACAGAAACTGATTGTAAAATAAAAAGTAAGCCCGGACTGCAAAGTCCGGGCTTACTTTTTAACGGGGCTGTCTTAGATGAAATTTAATGCGGCTTCGGTGTAAAGATCTTTGCAGGTTTCGGAGCCTTCATTCCTGTTCCCAAGTAGAAACTCGGATACGGCGGCTGGTTGTAAGCCGTGTTTTGCCAGGAAATGGCGCAGCGGTATTGAGCATCGTGCATCAAGGTCACTAAACGAAGATCGGTCGGAATGGTGGTGCTGAAAATCCGTAATTCCTTGTTGTCCAGTGTGCGGAGCATCACTTCTTCCCGCCAGTCACCAAACAGGTCGGCGCTCAGGTTGGGAGTAGCTTTGGTTCCGTTGATGGACATACAGCTGTCGGCTTTGAACAAAACTTCATCCTGACCTGTTGACCAGTTCCATTTATAAATGGTGTTTTTGTCCAGTAACTCCCGGTCGGGAGTGCCATCCCACCAGATGCCGAAATTGCAGGAGCGCGGTTTCTTATCGGAAATCTTCACGCCTTTGCAGGAATACAAACCATCGGTAGCCACACTCCAACTTTCGTAACCCAAGTATCTGGGATCGATGTCTGCAGTCATGCCACGACCCGTGTCACCCGTACCCGGGAGCCCCCAAACGAGTTTGCCTGTAGCTGCGTCTCGCATGTGTGCGGCAGAATATCTACCGCCTTTTTCGTGTACCTGAAACACTTCCATGCCTGGACGTTCAGGATCCAGGTCCGAGAAATGCATGGCGTCACCATGGCCGTCTCCAGTGCTATATAAACCCTTTCCGTCGTTGTCTATGACGGAGGAACCGTAAATGATTTCATCAAAGCCGTCGTTGTCCACATCGCCGACGCTCAGGTTGTGATTTCCTTGGCCTGAATAGGCTGCATTGCCCGGTTTCCCATCGTAACTGTCAAAGAACCAGCGCAAACTCAGTTTGCCGTCTTTCCAATCCCAGGCGGCAAGCGTAGCGCGGGTGTAATAACCCCGGCACATCACAGCCGACGGATGAACCCCGTCTAAATAAGCAACGGTAGCCAGATAACGGTCCATTCGGTTGCCACGCTTGTCACCCCAAAGGCCGGAATCACCCCGTGCAGGCAAATAATCAACGGTGGAAAGCGCCTTGCCGGTGCTTCCTTCAAATACCGTCATGTATTCAGGGCCGCTCATGATCATACCAGCCAAGGGGTTTTCGCCCGTACCGCCACCAGGGCGTTGACCACCAAGTCGCTGACCACGAGCACGCAGCCGTTGACGAATGGTGTCCAGAGGCAGGTCAATCAGCGCTGTATCCCCAGTAATACGAAGTTGGGTCAGCATCCAGGCACGTTGCAACGAATCGGCCTTTGGTCCGGTTGCAGTAATATCGGGCATCCGGTTTCCACCGACACCCTGACCCTTGAACGGATCCATGTTGCCATCCTTGGTTTTGATGCGCCAGTCTGCATTCGGATTGCCAATGACCTTGCCGATGCCGTCTTTCGTACCGTCTGCTGTTTTACAGATCATTTCCGCCTTGCCATCTCCGTCAAAGTCGTAAACCAGGAATTGGGTATAGTGTGCACCTTCACGAATGTTGGTGCCTAGATTAATTTCCCACAACATCGTTCCATCCAGCTTATAAGCCTGGAAAATGGGTGCGCTGGTCACACCACCTTGGCTGTTGTCCTTACCGGCACCCGTCATGTGCACCACGATTTCGAATTCACCATCTCCGTCCAGATCACCCGTCGAGCAGTCGCCTACAGTATAGCGTTCCGGTGTATGGAGCGGTATGGATATATATTGTTTAGCAGTACCCGGTTTTAAGGTGAAATTTCCTTCCGGAACCCCTTCAGTACGCTTGGAAACAGGCTTTACAAAATACGAAACGGTAGACTTTCCGGCAACAGGATCCGAGAAATTCGTCACCAACAAAGGCTTTTCGTTCAGTTTTACTGCAGGTTTGCCATCAAGACTTCGGTATAGGTTGAATTCGGTTCCTTCCGAATCCGTACCCAACAACCTCCAGCTGATGAATACGCTGTTTTCACTTGTTCTGAAGGCGACAAGGCCACGGCTCAACGCTTCCATTTGCCTGGAATTGGCTGCAAAAGAGATCGTTACTGAAATGAACGCAAGCAGGGAAATAATGAATTTTCTTTTGAACATGATGGAGTGGTTTCAGGTATTAAGTACAATAACCCTTAGACCTGATACAAACAAATTGGTTTAAAATTAGCCTATTTGTTGAAGAATCCCGAAAATCCAACGTTTTAAGTAGCGAGTGCAGAGGCGAAGCTTGCTTCGACTATGCCGAGTCACGAAAAACGACTGTTTAGAATAAACGAACGTTTTAAGTAGCGAGTGCAGAGGCGAAGCTTGCTTCGACTATGCCGAGTCACGAAAAACGACTGTTTAGAATAAACGAACCTTGTCGGTTCCGAAATAGAATCCGGGTTGCGGCGGCTGATTATACCCTGCATTTTCCGTCGCTACGCCGATTCGGTAAATGGGATCCTGCATGAACGTGGTGATGCTGTGTTCAGTCGTTTTATCGGTCATATAGATTCGGATTTCGCGCCCATCCTCGGTCGGCCAAATTACTTCTTCGCGCCAATCTCCAAAAATATCAGCTGACAGGCAAGGTGTTGCCTTGGTTCCGTTGCACCAGATGATGCCTTTTCCTTTTCCGTTAAAAAGTAGGTTCGTGCCGTTGCCGTTCCATTTGTAAATGTAGATTTTGTCGAGCAATTCGCGGCTCAGGTCGCCATCCCACCAGATAGCCATATTGATCGGTGGTGTGACTTTGGACAGCAGTTTGCCTTTGCAGGAAAACAGTCCGTTGGTGCCGGAAGACCAGATTTCAAGCCCGCGGCTTTGCGGATCAATGTCCGCACAAAGGGCACGACCTACGTCTTGAGTAGAAGGAAAACCCCAGATTAGTTTGCCGGTGGCGGCGTTCCGAAGGGATGAACCGTTGGGGCTGGGTGCATATTCGTGGCATTGCCAGACTTCCAGTCCAGGTTTGTCCGGATCGATATCCGTCAGGTGCATGGCATCACCATGACCCCAACCAGTGCTGTAAAGGCCGGTACCGTCATCATCGATGGCGCATGCACCATAGATGATTTCATCCTTTCCGTCGTGATCCACGTCCCCGATCCGAATGTTGTGGTTGCCCTGATTGGAATAGGCAATGTATTTCTGGTTGTTCGCATGAGTGTCGAATGTCCATATTTTGGTCATTTTGCCGTTCCTGAAATTCCAGGCTTGAATAACGGACTTGCCGTTGTACCCTCTGGCCACGATATAGGAGGGGCGTTTACCATCCAAATAAGCAACGGCTGAAAGCTGTCTATCCATGCGGTTTCCGTAATCATCACCCCATTCAACCATAGAACCACGCGGTATGTAATCGACCCGGTCCAGTTCCTTGCCGGTGGTACCCTCTATCACAGAAATAAATTCAGGCCCACTCAGGATTTTGCCATAGGTCCGCAACGACGTATCTCTAATGACGTAATCTACGATGCCGTCCATGTTGAAGTCCCCGATTTTCTTACCGTCGCCGAAGGTGGTGCCTTCCGATGTTTTGCAAATTACTTCAGCCTTACCGTCACCATCGAAATCATAGACCATGAATGAAAAATACTGGGCACCTTCGCGGACATTGATGCCGATGTCGACCTGCCAGAGCCGTTTACCGTTAAGTTTATAGGCTTCCAAATGATTCGTTCCTCCTGAAATCCCGGGTTGCGAACAGGCAAAATTTCCAATTTGGCGCTTCAGGACAATTTCATATTCACCGTCCCCGTCCAAATCACCCACGGAAGCGTCGTTTGGCATATATAATCGGGTTGTATCCCTATCAATGGGTGGCAGTTTGATGGAAATGTAGGGTACGGCTGCCCGTTCCGGTGTGAGCAGGTAGGAAACCGTTTTTTTACGGGATTTGCCTTCCACCAGGATGTATTCCTGGGTAATGTTCGTATCCACGGATTTGTCAACAAAATAGGTGGATGTTTTCAATGGCTTGTCGTTCAAACGGACTTCCTTGAGTTTGGTCACACCTGGGACATGACTTTTGCGATACAGGTTGAACGTCACTTTCTTACTGTCTTCCACCAGCTTGCGCCAACTCACCGCCACATAACCTTTGCCCTGATGAATGGCTACTAGCCCTCGGCCCAGTTTTTCAAGCTGGATGTTGTTGTAGTTTGGGCCAATTGGTGCTTCAGCCGAGCTCTTAACCTTTGCCTTGTTTTTGCAACTGACAGACGGACAAGTCAGTGCAAATGCTGTAAACCATAGCAACAAAACGATCTTGTTCATAAACATATTGCTTGGAGAATGGACTTCAAAGATAGAAATTATGATTTGTAACGGAAAGAATTTAATACCTTGCAATAAAAAAAAGAGGCTAACCTTTCGGCAGCCTCTTTTGAGATTTTGATTCCTTTAATTTATCTTAATTTTTGTTGCCTTTGCCTTTAATGATGTTGACAGGCTGTGTAACGGCATTCATTTGAAGTGTTACTTCAGTTTGTGCCAATAATCTTCCGTTTATTGATGCACCTGTTTGTAAAGCAATAAGTGTCTTCCCCAAAATGATTCCTTCAAAATGACTGGTCGTTCCTAAGGTAACGACATCGGTTACCTGCCAGAAAATATTACTTGCTTTTGCACCTCCGGTCAGGATAATTTTCGCCGCCGAAGCCATATCAAGGGTTCCGTTAACCTGGAATATAAAGACAGCGTTCGGGCCGCCATTAAGTGTAATATCCCCTGTGATGTTAAGCGCACTCTCCCATGTATACACGCCAGGTGCAAACGTTGCCGTTGTGGCTCCAATAGTTCCGGCGCCCAAATTCAAGTAATCCGCAAGCGGAAGGCTGGTAGCACGTCCGGTGGCGTCAGTGTACGCGGTTCCCATATCAAGTACGGCGATGCCTAACCTGGTGGGGTTAATCACCTCGCATGCAGGACCGGCAGCATCGACTGAGTAAATTTTACCTGTTACTTCTGCACAAGATACTAAAATAGCTGCACCCGTGATTGGACTCGTTCCAATATCGCCGGTAATAGCAGATGGAGTAACATCGGTGATCCCTGATTTTGACAAAATTACAAACTCACCTGCAGTACCTAGATTTACAACTTGTATTGAACCACCTTTTGGGTTTTGATTTTTGGAAGACTTATCTGCTGGAGACATTAAATAATCTGGTAAAGAATTTACAGAAGATAAACTAGCTGCATTGTCTGAGGATAAACTAGCTGCATTGTCTGATGACAAATTTTCTAAAGGTAAATTGGAACTCAAATCATTTGTACAACTGCCCATTAACACAACCAAGAACATGGCTGCAAATGGAAAAAGTTTTTTCATTTTCATTTTTTACATCTTAAATTTTGTGACATTATTATCGCGAAACAAAGCTACTGCCTTTGATGTCGATGAAAGTTACACAACTATGGTTATTAGTTATAAGATTCATTCATTATTTCTCGTGATTTCAGATTCTGCAAAGATAAAAGTACCTTTGTATTCAAAGTTTTGGAACTTTTTTAAATATGCCTCTTCATGATGCAAACCATTCTCGCTTCACTGATTGTCCTGGCCGCTTTCATCTTTGTGCTGCTACCCTTGTTCAGCAAGAAAAAAAGCAGTTCATCCTGTGACACCTGTGCCTCCGGCGGATGTGACGGATGCCCGCTGCAGGATGCCGCTAAGAACAAAAAGGAAGTCTCCGGCGGGTCAAAAAAAGTTAAATGATAAAATACTTCCATTTTTTCAGACTGTTTTCTCAAAACCTAACCGATAATCTTTTACTTTTGAGCTCTTCAATTAGTATACGTTCCATACAACATCCAAAATTGATTATGCATAAACGAATGGGTCTTTTACTGATGACTTCCCTAACGTTATTCTTTTCCACGAAAGCCGCAGACAATGCCACCGCTGCGAGTTTGAATTTATCCAACCTGGATCACTCGGTCAAACCCGGTACCGATTTTTACCGCTTTGCAACGGGTGGTTGGTGCGATGCGAATCCCATTCCGGATGAATTCTCCCGATACGGTTCCTTCGATAAGTTAAGGGACGAAAATCAACGTCAAATTCGCGAACTGATTGTAGACTTGGGCGCCAGTCGTCACGAAAAGGGTAGTTCCGCTCAGAAAATCGGAGATTTGTTCCGCATCGGAGACGACAGCGCCAAACTCAATGCTGAAGGCGTAAAACCTTTGCAGGAAAGTCTGAATGCAATTCAGTCAACGAAAAATCGGGTAGACCTGTATAAGATTTCAGCCAGCATTCGAAAAGACGGACCCAGTCCATTTTTTGGAACCTATATCGGCCCGGACGATAAAAACAGCAACGCGTATCTGGTGCAACTGACGCAAGGCGGTCTGGGTATGGAAGACCGTGATTATTATTTGGATGGCACTTCCAAAGCCCTTCGTGAAGGGTATGTCAAACTTATTCAAACACAGTTTGTCAATGCCGGTTTCAGTACTGCTGCTGCAAAAAAGGCTTCAGCAGCTGTCTTAAAAATTGAAACTTCACTAGCAAAGGCCGCTTTCACCAAAGAAAAGGTTCGCATACCTGAACTGAATTATCATAAATTTCAGATCAGTCAGTTGAACGATTCCGTTGCGTCCTTCCCGTGGGCCCTGTTTCTGGAAAGCGCCGGCGTTAAAAGTGAAAAGGTGATCAATGTCTGTCAGGTGGAACCCATTGCTGCCGCACTCAAGCTGCTGCAGACGCAACCGGTGCCCGAACTGAAACTCTACCTCCAGTGGTGCCTCATCAACGAAGCGGCACCCTACCTGAGCGACAACTTCGTGAACGCCAACTTCGATTTCTACGGACGCCAGATGAGCGGTGCCAAGAGCATCCGTCCCCGTTGGAAACGCGTGTTGAGCACCATCGACAATTCACTGGGTGAAGAAGTTGGTAAATTGTACACCGCCAAATATTTTCCGGCTCAAGCGAAAGAACGCATGCTCAAACTGGTGGACAACCTGAAGCTTTCCCTGGGTGAACGCATTGCCACACTACCTTGGATGAGCCCTGAAACCAAAGCCAAGGCCCAGGAAAAACTGAATGCATTTATTGTAAAAATTGGATACCCCGATGCCTGGAAAGATTATACTTCCCTTGAAATCAAGGAGGACAGCTATTGGGCCAACATTCGCCGCGCCAAAACCTTTGAGTACAATTTCAACCTTGCCAAACTCGGTAAACCCGTGGACAAGATGGAATGGCAGATGAATCCCCAGACGGTGAACGCTTATTACAATCCAACCACGAACGAAATCTGCTTTCCGGCCGGTATTCTTCAACCACCTTTCTTTTACATGAATGCGGATGATGCCCTAAATTACGGTGCAATCGGCGTAGTCATCGGCCATGAAATGACTCACGGATTTGACGATCAGGGCTGCAAATACGATAAGGATGGCAATATGCTGAACTGGTGGAAACCGGAAGATGCCGTCCAGTTCTCAGAACGAACCAAAGTGCTGGCCGATTATTTCAGCAACATAGTCGTATTGGGAGATCTGCATGCAAACGGAGTTTTTACGTTGGGTGAAAACATTGCCGACCAGGGCGGCCTTCAGGTGGCTTACAATGCATTCCTGAAAACGGAACAAGCAAACAAGACTAAACTGCTGGAAGGTTTCACCCCTGCTCAACGCTTCTTTCTCTCCTACGCCAACCTTTGGGCAAGCAACACCCGCGATGCCGAAATGATTCGCTTGACCAAACAGGATCCGCACTCGCTGGGTAAATGGCGGGTAGACGGCGCACTGCCACACATCGCCGCCTGGTACGCCACCTTTGGCATCACGCCTGCCGATCCGATGTACCTGCCGGTCGAAAAACGGGCATCAATCTGGTAAACGATGAAGCAGCACCTTCATACGCTCCTCATCCTAATCCTGATGGTGGCCACACCAAACAGGATTACGGAGCTGCGAGCCGCGAATGTAGTTGCACCTCCCGGACCGTATGAAGAGATGTCTTATACAACATCGGGCACAACCTTTACATTATGGGCACCATCAGCTGCCCAGGTCAGGGTAGACTTGTATAAGGACGGAAGGGGAGGGGAATCCTTTAAGGAGATTCAATTAAAAAAAGAAGACCGTGGTTATTGGAAAATGAACATTCCCTCCGACCTGAACGGTAATTTCTATACGTTTCGGATACTGTACAACGGCAACTGGCTGAACGAAACCCCAGGCATACTGGCCCGCGCTGTCGGAGTGAATGGGCATCGCGGAGCTATTATCGACCTGAAACAGACTAATCCACCGGATTGGGCATCGGATCAACGCCCTGAAATGGGCCCCTTTACCGACATTATTCTGTACGAACTGCATCTTCGGGACTTTTCCATGGGCAAACAGTCTGGCCTGGTCAACAAAGGAAAATATTTGTCGATAACTGAATTAGGTTCCACAAACAGCAACACCTTCTCCACCGGAATCGACCATTTAGTCGATTTTGGTGTCACCCACGTGTTGCTGATGCCCGTTTTTGATTTTTTATCCGATGATGAATCCAGACCGAAAGACATGATCCGAAACTGGAACTACCAACCTTTGAATTTCAACGTGCCTGAAGGCATGTATTCCACCAAACCTTTCGACCCCGTGTCCCGCATCCTGGAGTTCAAGCTTATGGTAGAGGCGCTGCACAAAGCAGGTATTCGAGTGGTCATGGATATGACCTTTAGCCATACCGCCAATGTGCCAGAGAGCGGATTCTCACTCACCCTTCCTGGTTTATGTTATCGACTGAAACCAGATGGCAGTCTTTCCAACGCTTCAGGATATGGCAACGAGCTGGCTACCGAACAACCGTTCCTCAGACAGTTCATTCTGCAATCGCTGCAGTATTGGATCAAAGAATACCATATAGATGGGTTCTGCTTCGATCAAATGGGTGTTATGGATATAGAAACCATCAATCAAATCAGGAAAGCAATAGATGCCATCGATCCGACAATTTTCATTTGCGGTGAGGCCGTAGCTGTCAATGCATCCACATTGCCCGAAATGGATCGCGCCTTGGCTTCCAACACCAAATTCATGCCGGGCATTGCTGTGTTTGACAAGGAATGGGAAAATGCGCTTAGGGGTAGTTCCATTGATTCTACAGATACCGGTTTCATCAATGGCCGTCCCGATTTGGAAGAATTTGTCCGCTTCGGAATTGTCGGCGGAATTCGTCATCCGCAAGTCAATGCTGCAGGCTCACCCGGTTTTAGGGTCAATTATGCAACGATCCCGAAGGAAGTGATTCAGCACACCTCCACGCATGTGGGTTATACGCTTTTTGATCAACTCAATGCCGGCCGCAAGGAAACGATGCAGCAGGTTTCACGGCGTACTAAACTGGCCAGCAGCATGGTTCTGACTTCCCAGGGCATTCCCTTCGTGTTTTCAGGTGAAGAACTGATGCGCAGTCGAGGGGACATTCCAAATACCGTCCTGACCTCTGATTCTGTCAGCAAGGTGGACTGGAAAAACAAGACGTATTACAATGATGTTTATGAGTTTTGCCGTGACATGGTGGAGTTGAGGAAGCTGCATCCGGCATTTCGGATGGCTTCAGCCACCCAAATACAAAAAAACCTGCGTTTTTTGAATGCGCCTGAAAAATGTGTGGTGGCTTTTATCCTTGAACCGCAATCGAACGGAGACAACTGGAAAAGTATTCTGGTGATCCATAATTCAAACGATCATCCGGTCAGTGTACAGGTGCCTCCGGGCAAATGGACTTCAGTCGTTCAAGATGGTAAAGTGGATTTGTTGGGCATTTCCAAATTTGAAGGAACCCAAGCGAGTGTGCCTCCGGTTTCAACCCTGGTCGCTTTTCAATAAAATCAACGAATTACGTAAGTGCACCGCCGGTTGCCATTCACCGTATGGTCGGTACGATCCACCTTTAGCTTTTCTCCCAAAAGCTTCTGAATGTTTTCAATTTCAGCCTCGCAATAACCGTTGCATTGGATGGCTGCTTTGCAGATAGGGCAGTTGTTTTCAATGAAATACCATTGCTCGCCAACTTTGGCCCATTCAGCCATGTAACCTTCCATGTTTCTCATTTCGGTGAGCCGTTCCAGCTTTTCATCCGTCGATAAGGCATTTTCCAGTGCCTTTTCATAGCGTTGGAAGTCTTTGATTTTTTTGTCTTCCACCAGTAAATCAAGTACATCCGATCCCAGAATGCGCTCTACTGATTCCAGTAATTGGACGGCCAGTTTGGCATGGTTATCCGGAAATTGTTTACTTGATATAGGAGATAGGCTGTACAGAATGGTGGGACGTCCTACCCCTTTGGAGTGACTTTCCGATTGGACCAATTTACTTTCCTGCAGCTTCAGTAAGTGCAACCGCATGCCCTCACTGGTCATTCCAAAGTCTTTGGCCAAAACCGCAGCGGTCATGGGTCCATTCATTTTCAAATGATTCAGAATCTTTTCAGGTGTCTTGCTGACATTCATAGAATAAAATTGAAAAAGACAAGTAAAAACTTGGCAAATGTAGTATATTTGTAGGAAACAAACAACAATTAAGCTATGATACACTTGTTTATTCTTGGAATCAGCTTTCTGAATCTCACCATATTGTCGTCAACACTGCCGGCAATGCCTTACGCGTATGATGCGCTTGAACCCAACATCGATGCCAAAACGATGGAAATCCATTACACCAAACATTATCAAACCTACCTGACCAATTTTACCAAGGCCATCGCAGGAACTGCTGCTGAAGAAAAGTCGGTGGAGGAAATTCTGGCCACGGCCGATAAGAATGTACCTGCCATACGAAACAATGGCGGCGGTTATTACAACCACAACTTATACTTTTCACTTTTGTCCCCGACGCCGGCTCTGGCACCCTCAGGTCCGCTGGCCATAGCCATAGACGCCAAATGGGGCAGCTTGGATAAATTCAAGGAAGCATTCAACAAAGCCGCCATGGGTCGATTCGGTTCTGGCTGGGCTTGGCTCGTTGTGCAGAATGGTGCACTCGACATCTGCTCCACCCCCAATCAGGACAATCCGATCATGCCCGATGCCGGTTGCACCGGAAAACCCATCTTATGCATCGATGTTTGGGAACATGCCTATTACCTGAAGTACCAGAACCGACGTGCTGACTACATCACAGCCTTTTGGAATGTCATGGATTGGGACGTGGTTGAAACACTTTACGCAAAAGCCGTTCGTTTATTCTAAACAGTCGTTTTTCGTGACTCGGCATAGTCGAAGCAAGCTTCGCCTCTGCACTCGCTACTTAAAACGTTCGTTTATTCTAAACAGTCGTTTTTCGTGACTCGGCATAGTCGAAGCAAGCTTCGCCTCTGCACTCGCTACTTAAAACGTTCGTTTATTCTAAACAGTCGTTTTTCGTGACTCGGCATAGTCGA
>Ga0209123_1000394_pt1 | contig 59289 bp, 54 predicted proteins | sample BarGraIncu00431A_FD_184500 | JGI IMG/M metagenome (GOLD analysis project Ga0209123, IMG submission 184500) | Arctic peat soil microbial communities from Barrow, Alaska, USA - Barrow Graham LP Incubations 004-31A (SPAdes) (version 2) | ecosystem: Environmental > Terrestrial > Soil > Wetlands >... | reverse complement strand
TTTGCCTACACCTTCCTTCAGATTCCTCGTCGCCGAGGACACCCTTGGTGTTCAGCTATGTGCTTGGCACTATCAACCCGCACTCAGGACTTTCACCTGTTAGATTACGCCCATGCCGGGCGCACATCAAAATTAAAAACACCTAATGCTATAGGTGTTTTTAAAGAATTTAAGAAATAAGGAAATGGAATAAAATTATTCTACTACCTTCCCAATTTTTCTAAATTTATAATATCTTTTGGTAAGTAGTGATTCTATAGATTCCCGTGCTAATCTATCAATAGTTTCCGCTAGATTACGTTTAATGCATGTAGCCATCGCATCCACATTAGTGTGTGCTCCACCTAGAGGTTCTTTTATGATTCTATCAATTATTCCATAATTAATTAAATCCTGAGCTGTTATTTTCATTGTATTAGCTGCTTCTTTTGCAAGGCATGCATCTTTATATAATATACTAGCAAAACCCTCTGGTGATAAAATAGAATAAACTGCATGCTCTAGCATCCAAACCTCATCTGCTACAGCCATGGCTAAAGCTCCACCACTTCCGCCTTCTCCTATAACTATTGAAATCACTGGTGTTTTTAGAGTTGATATTTCCATAAGATTTCTAGCAATTGCCTCTCCTTGACCTCTCTCTTCTGCACCCAGTCCACAATATGCCCCTGGAGTATCAACAAGGCAAATAACCGGCCTATTAAATTTTTCTGCTTGTTTCATAAGTCGTAAAGCTTTTCTATATCCTTCTGGATTTGGCATTCCAAAGTTTCTTTTTATGTTTTCCTTAGTATTATTTCCCTTTTGCTGAGCTATAATAGTTACATAAGTACCATTAAACTCTGCTATTCCACCTACAATAGCAGCATCATCTCCATAATACCTATCACCATGTAGCTCAATAAAACAGTCGAAAATTCTATTAATATAATCAAGAGCAGTAGGACGTTCCACAAGCCTTGCAATGCTTACTTTATCCCAGGCAGTTAAATTTTTATAGGCTTCCTTTTGCATATTGTAGAGCTTAATTTCCATCTGTCTTGTCTCTTTAGCTAAATCAATATTTTTATTTTTTGCCAAATCCCTTAAATCATTTATTTTATTTTTAAGTTCACACATGTGCTTTTCAAAAGGTAAAGTTACCATAAAATATCACTCCCTATGTGTTCCTTTAAACTTTCTCTACTAACTATGAATGAATTTTTAATATTTCAGTTAAAGTACCCTTCATAGCTTTCCTATCCACTATTTTATCTATGAATCCCTTTTCAAGCAAAAATTCTGACCTTTGAAATCCCTCAGGCAATTCTTGCTTTAGTGTTTGCTGTATAACTCTCTTACCTGCAAAACCTATTAGTGCATTAGGCTCAGCAAGTATTATATCACCCAGCATCGCAAAACTTGCTGTAACTCCACCTGTAGTTGGGTCTGTAAGCACAGTTATATAAAGACACCCTTTGTCATTATGCCTTGCAATAGCAGCACTAGTTTTAGCCATTTGCATAAGCGAAAATATACCTTCTTGCATCCTAGCCCCACCTGAGGATGTAAAAATAATGATTGGTTTTCTAGCTTCTGTTGCTCTTTCTATTACCCTTGTAATTTTCTCTCCAACAACGCAGCCCATGCTACCCATCATGAAATTACTATCCATCACTGCGATTACCGTATCCTGTCCATTTATATTTCCTTCTCCAGTTATTACAGCATCATTTAATAAGGTCCTATCACGCAAACTTTTGAGTTTATCTGTATACCCCTCAAAATCTATAGGATTATCTGAGATCATAGATTGATCGTATTCTATAAAAGTTCCTGTGTCTATTGTGTATTTTATCCTTTCCCTAGCCCCAATTCTGAAATGAGTTCTACAATTATCACATGTCATTATACTAATCGCTAAATCTTTATTATAAAGAATTTTACCGCAGGTCTTGCATTTAACCCACATTCCTGAAGGAATAGTAGGTTTTTTCTCACCCTCATTCCCTAAATTTTTAACCTCAATGTATCTGCTTTTTTGAAATATACGTTTAAACTCAAACATATCGCTACCCCTTTCTAAAGACATACCCATAATATAATTTATGAAATGAAAATACATACCCATATTCATAGCATTAAACATATAATTGATGAATTCCAATATGTATTCAGTTACTTTTTTAAATATTTTTAAACTCTTTACTAATAAAACTAGTATCAAAGTTCCCATTTATAAAATTTTCATTATTCACTATTTTAAATTGGAAGTCTATATTTGTCTCAACACCTTCTATTATAAACTCACTTAAAGCACTTCTCATTTTTCGTATTGCTTCTTCTCTATCTATTCCGTGTACAATAAGTTTTCCTATCATAGAGTCATAAGTTGGCGGAATTTTATATCCTTGATATGCAGCACTATCCATTCTTATTCCATACCCTCCAGGAGTATGAATGGATTTGATAACGCCAGGACAAGGCATGAAATTTCTATTAGGATTTTCTGCATTTATTCTACATTCAATAGCATGACCCTGGATTTTTATATCCTCTTGTTTATAAGGAAGTACTTGTCCTGATGCAATTCTTATTTGAGCTTTAATTAAATCTACTCCAGTGATCATTTCCGTCACTGGATGTTCCACCTGTATACGCGTATTCATTTCCATAAAATAATATTTACCGTATTTATCTAATAAAAATTCTATAGTTCCAGCACTTTTATAATTAATAGACCTAGCCGCTTTAATTGCAACCTCACCCATCTGTTTTCTGAGTTCTTCTGTCATTTTGGCTCCTGGTGCCTCTTCTATTACCTTCTGATTCCGCCTTTGAACAGAACAATCACGCTCACCAAGATGAATAATGTTTCCATGCTCATCTGCAAGTATTTGAAATTCTATATGTCTTGGCTCTTCTATAAATTTTTCCATGTACATTGTGTCATCACCAAAAGCAGTTTTTGACTCCGCTTTAGCAGTATTGTATGCCAGTATAAGCTCCTCTGCTTTTCTAACTACCCTTATACCACGTCCACCACCACCTGCTGATGCTTTTATCATTACGGGGTATCCTATTTTTTCAGCGGAACTTATTGCATTTGCTTCATCAATAATTGCTCCGTCAGACCCAGGAACTACCGGCACTCCAGCATTTATCATTATTTCTCTTGCCTTTAACTTATTACCCATATTATCGATATTTTGTGAATTCGGGCCTATATATTTTATATTACATTCTTCACACATCTGTGTAAACTTACTGTTTTCAGATAAAAATCCATATCCAGGATGAATTGCCTCTGCACCTGTAAGCACCGTAGCACTTATAATGTTTTGCATATTTAAATAACTATCCTTTGATTTAGCAGGCCCAATGCATATAGCCTCACATGCCATTTGAGTATGAAGGGCATCCTTATCTATCTCAGAATATACTGCTACAGTTTGAATACCCATTTCATTACACGCACGAATTATTCTTACCGCTATCTCGCCTCTATTAGCAATTAATATCTTCTTAAACATATTATTTACCTTCCCTACAATTAAAATTATTTGCTAAATCCCTTTGGTCCCTAATCTGTAATCATTTTGAATAATGGCTGTCCGTACTCTACCATATCTTCATTTAAAACTAATACCTCTACAATTTCTCCATCTACTTCACTTTCAATTTCATTCATAAGTTTCATAGCCTCTAAAATACAAAGTGTATCTCCAACTTTAACCTTAGAACCGACTTTTACGAAATTCTTTAATTCAGCGCTTGGGGAAGTGTACATAGTTCCAACAATAGGCGATTTAACTATAAACACATTTTTCTCTGGTATTATATTAGAATTATTCTTTATGTTTCTAGCTATATCATTCTCTAGTTTTTCTACATTTGTAGCTATGTTTTTCTTAGTTAATGGATCTATACCTTGCTCAACGGTCGTAATATTTACAGGCATTCTTTCTATCACCACCTGTTGATCTTTTTTCTCCATCTTTATTCTGATTCCTTCCGTATCAATTTCAAAAGAAGTAATTTGTGAATCACTAACAGTTTTTATTAACTCTTGAATGTTTTTATAATCCATAATTATCTACCATCCCATTTTTTAAATATTATAGTAGCATTGTGACCACCAAAGCCTAAGGAATTTGACATAGCATATTTTAGTTGTTTTTTTCTCCCTATGTTTGGAACATAATCTAAATCACACTCTTCATCTGGTACTTTATATCCTATGGTTGCTGGTACAAAACCTTCTTCTAAGGCTTTTATACATACTATAGCTTCTATTGCTCCTGAGGCCCCAAGCAAGTGTCCTGTCATAGACTTTGTTGAACTTACTGGTATTTTATATGCGTATTCTCCAAAAGTAGATTTAATAGCTGCAGTTTCAAACTTATCATTATATGGAGTACTTGTTCCATGAGCATTAATATAAGATACTTCTTCTTCCTTTATATCTCCATCTAGAAGTGCCATTACCATTGATCTTGCAGCCCCTTCTGCATTCGGCGCTGGTGAGGTTATATGATAGGCATCACAAGTTGATCCGTAACCCTTCATCTCTGCATATATCTTTGCATTTCTTTTCTCAGCATGCTCTAAAGATTCAAGTATAATTATACCTGCACCCTCTCCCATAATAAATCCACTTCGCTCTTTATCAAAAGGAATCGATGCTCTTAAAGGATCTTCACTTTTGCTTAACGCTGTTAGCGACGCAAAACCTGCTACAGAAAGCGGTGTTATTGATCCTTCAGCCCCTCCTGCTATTATTATGTCTGCTCTTCCATCTTGAATCATGTGGAAAGCATCTCCTATTGCATTAGTTCCCGTAGCACAAGCTGTAACTACACTAGTACACCTACCTTTAGCCCCATACTTTATTGCAATGTTTGCAGCTGCCATATTACCTATCATCATAGGTATTACATATGGCGATACTCTACTTGGTCCCTTTTCCATAAGCTTTTTATGTTCTTGCTCAATAGTACTAAGTCCCCCTATTCCTGAACCAACTATTACCGACAATCTTTCACCATCAATAGATTCTAAATCAAGTCCTGAATTTTTAACTGCTTCTGATGCTGCGACCATTGCATACTGACAGTATTTATCCATTTTTCTAGCTTCTCTTTTATCCATTGCAACTGTTACATCAAAATCCTTAACTTCTGCACCTAGCTTACATTTAAAACCTGAAATATCAAAAGAATTAATTATATCTATGCCACAAATACCTCTTTTTATATTATCCCAAAAATTATTCACATCATTTCCTATAGGCGTAACTGCTCCCAATCCTGTTATAACAACTCTATTTTTCATATAGTGAACCCTCCTTCAAATCGTCACTTTAGGCACATGCAAAAATATCCGTCACCGCTTTGACTTACTATTTATTTTCATGTGCCTAAATGGGCTATATTAACTAATTTTACTGATACATTGCTTTGTATAATTAAAAGCACTCTTACTGTTATTATTTATAACTCTATTAAAATCATCTAACTTCTTAAATACTTTTATCTATGTAAAATAATAATTTTTTATATGAATTTATTAATAGCACCTTTTGCCTCTGTAAACATTTCTTCTATAATTTCCTTGCAGCTTTGCTCTTTCTTTACAAGACCTGCAATTTGTCCTGCCATAACAGATCCCATCTCTATATCGCCTTCTTTTACTGCTCTTGGTAGACATCCTCGCCCGAGTTCCTCTAACGCCTCTACTGGAGCATTTTCCTTCTCAAGCTTTTGGAATTGTCTTGATAATTTATTTTTCAAAACCCTAATAGGGTGCCCTGTAGATCTTGCTGTAACAACAGAATCTATATCTTTCGCAGTAAGTATCTTCATTTTGTAATTTTTATGTATTGTACATTCATTCGCTACTAAAAACCTTGTTCCTACTTGAACTCCATGTACTCCAAGCATAAAAGCTGCTGCCACGCCACGTCCGTCACCTATACCACCTGCTGCAATTACCGGGATATTAACTCCATCGACAACTTGAGGAACTAACGCTATAGTTGTAAGTTCACCAATATGTCCTCCAGATTCACACCCTTCTGCAATGACTGCATCTGCCCCGGCTCTCTCCATACGCTTAGCCAGGGCCACTGATGCCACTACTGGTATAACTTTAATCCCGTGGGACTTCCAAAGCTCCATATATTTACCAGGGTTTCCCGCCCCTGTAGTAACTACCTTAATACCTTCTTCACATACGAGATGTGCAATTCCTTCTACATTCTCACTTAAAAGCATTATGTTAACGCCAAAAGGTTTATCCGTTAACTGCTTTGCTTTTCTGATTTCATCTCTTATATAATCAATTGGTGCATTGGCTGCGGCTATAATACCAAGTCCACCAGCATTAGATACTGCAGATGCTAAGCTACTGTCTGCAACCCAAGCCATTCCACCTTGTATTATTGGATATTTTACACCTAACTCTTTAAAAAATACTGAATTAAACATTTTACCCCTCCCTAATTAATCTTAAGTTAAATAGTTATAGAAAAGCATATATTAAAATCACTACATTTCACGTAATACATTCTTATTACATACTGAATAAAACTAAATTTTTAAACTTAGTCATTCAGCTCTCTAACCATCTAAACCTTTATTTCCTATTATTTTAGTTTTTCTTCTATATATTTAACGATTCCCTTCACATCTTTAATGTTTTCTATATCTTCATTTGGTATTTCAATCCCAAAGGCTTCTTCGAGTGACATTACAATCTCAAAAATTTCAAGAGAATCTACACCTAAATCGTCTGCAAACTTGGCCTCCATTTTAACCTCTACTACGTCTATTCCTAATTGTTCAACTATTACACTTTTAACTTTTTCAAATACCATTACTAATTCCTCCTATAATTTTATTTATTAATTGTCCATTCTATCAATGAAGCTCCGTAGGTTAATCCACCGCCAAATCCTACAAGAATAATTTTATCTCCAGCTGTAAGTAAACCCCTTTTATTCATTTCATCCATTGCTATGGGAATACTTGCTGCTGAAGTGTTCCCATACCTATCTAAATTAACGAAAAATTTATCTTTATCAGCCTTCAATCTTTTAACAACAAAATCTATTATTCTAAAATTTGCTTGATGACAAACTATATACTTAATATCCTCAATAGTGTAATTGTTTTCCTTTAATATTTTAGTTACGCTACTTGCAATAGTTTTTACTGCAAATTTAAAAATCTCTTTTCCATCCATACTTATTGTAGCTTTAAAATTATCATTTCCTTTTGTAAATGTGTTTTTTACATCTACTGTTGGACAAGTTAAAAATTTACCCTTTTGTCCCTCTGAAGCAGAATTTATAGAAATTATGCCTCGCAAACTACCCACCTCAAGTACTGCTGCCCCTGCACCATCTCCAAATAGTATACAAGTGTTTCTATCTGCCCAATCAACTATCTTTGATAGTACCTCAGCACCTATTATTAATGCTCTTGTGTGCTCTCCTGTTCTAAGAAATTGCGTTGCTACATTAAGGGCAAATATAAACCCTGTACATGCCGCCGATATATCAAAGGCCATAGCATTAACTGCTCCGATATTTCCTTGAACTATACATGCGGTAGCCGGAACAAATTGATCTGGTGATGTACTTGCAACAATTATTAAGTCTATATCTTCGGCTTTGACCTTCGCATCCTTTAATGCCGAAAGAGCAGCTTTTGTAGCTAAGTCTGAAGTATTTTCGCCTCGAGAAATATGCCTCTGCTTGATACCTGTCATAGAAACTATCCATTCATCCGACGTATCTACAATTTCTGACAATTGCCGATTAGTCATTATGTTTAGAGGAGCATAACTTCCTGTACCAATTATTTGTACTTCATTCATTGCTTAATTCCCCTTTCCTTAACCTTTTATTCTATTCATTTCTTCGAATACATCTTTAATTTTTTACTTACTATGTATTTATATTTATACCTAATTATTAGATGATATTTTTCTAGTTACAATTTTAAATGGAATTAAAAAATAATCTCTGTTAAAACACTTACATATAGTGTTTTTAAACAACCCCCTTAATATATTTGGTATAATTATGCCTTTAATACGTGGTACCTACATATTTATAGTATATAATCAATAAATTAATATTACGTTAAGGTTTCTATATGTTTATGTTAAAAGTCAATCAATAAATTGTTTAAAATTTATACTCTATTTATAGAACAAACAACCTGATAAAGATACCAGAGTACCCCTCTCAGGTTGTTTGCATTTAGTTTTCTATAACATTTAAAATTATGAATAAATTATAAACACTTACACTACTTTCTTTCCATTAACCTCAAATCATCGATAAATGACTGAGCAGCATCTTCCTTTGTAGCCCATGATGTTACTAAACGAATAGCAGAGTTATCTTCATCAATTTTTTCCCATATAATAAATGAATATTTTTCTTCAAGCCTCGCAATTATTTTATTAGGAAATATCGGAAATATTTGATTTGTTGATGAATCTATTAAAAACTTATACCCACAACTTATAACTCCTATTTTTAATATCTCTGCCATGCTGTTTGCATGTTTTGCAATCTCAAAGTAAATATCATCTTTAAATAACTCCACAAACTGTATACCAATTAGCCTTCCCTTTGCAAGTAATCCACCCTTTTGCTTAATATGATATCTAAAATCCTCCTTAAGATAATCACTACAAATAACAAGGGCTTCCCCGATGTATGCACCATTTTTAGTTCCACCTATGTAAAAAGCATCCGTAAGTTTTGGCAAATCTGAAAGTTCCAAATCATTTTCTTTTGAACACAGGGCAGATCCGAGCCTCGCTCCATCCATATATAAAATTATATTATTTCCCCCGCAGAAATCTTTTAGATCTTTTAATTCTTGTTTCTTATATATTGTCCCTATTTCTGTTGGATTTGATATATAAACCATCTTAGGTTTTACCATATGTTCATCAGTATGCATATCTATCGCCATTTTTATATGACTAGGATAAAGTTTCCCATCCGTTACGTCTATGCTAATAACTTTATGCCCCGTTGCCTCTATTGCTCCAGTTTCGTGAACTAATACATGACCTGTATTTGCTGAAATGACAGCTTCATGAGGTCTTAAGAAAGCAGAAATGACTGTAAGATTTGTTTGAGTTCCACCACAAAACATGTGAATATCAACATCATTACATTTTAATTTCCCTTTTAACAATTTAATAGCCTCAAGTGAATATTTATCTTCTCCGTATCCATCTGTTTGCTCCATATTTGATTCCACTAAGGCCTTTAATATACTTGGGTGAGCGCCCTCACTATAATCATTTTTAAAACTATACATTTGTTTTTCCCCTTTCATTGTCTGTAGTTTATTTTTAAATTAGGATGTTTTTAACACAAAACATTTATAAATCTCTATATTTTTAAGTTTCTATATCTATTATATGTTGCCATTATTTCTTGCTTTCTAGGCATGGCTAAACTTCCACTTCCACCTTTTACTTTTTCTATTGATATTAACCCATTTTTCTCTATAAAACAAATTATATTATCAACCATATCGACAAAGTTTAAACCTTTATTTATTACATTAGCCTCAGCCCATTTCATAATTAAACCAATAGCATTTATTTGTTCGTTATCTACTATCTGCTCTACTGCCCTTAAATCTATATCATCTCGATTTATATTTAATGTACTAAGGCCCATTGCTTTTATTTTAATACCTTTATCTCCTGACATAATTGTACCCGCTTTTACTTTTCTGTTAAATTTAATTTCTATTTTTAAATCTCGCGCGTTTACTCTTTTTGTTATATTGCCAAGGCTTAATTTTTTAGCCTCTTTTGTAACGTCAATGGCATCATAATTATCTAGTTGAACTACACAATCAGCTACATCAAAAAAGTCACCTGAACTTCCTACTACCATTATTGCTGAAATTTCCATTTGCTCATATAATGGCCTGACTATTTCAATAAATGGCGTTATTGGTTCCTTTTCTTTAGATACTAATTTCTGCATTAAGTCATCTCTCATCATAAAATTAGTAGCTGAAGTATCCTCATCAATTAAAAGCAGCTTTGATTCGCTTTCTATGCCTTCCATAATACTCGCCGCTTGTGATGTGCTTCCACTGGCGTTTTGCGTGCAGAACTCTTTTGTGCCCTGACCATTAGGTAAGTTGCTTATAAATAGTGAGATATCTGTTTTAGTTATACATCTACTATCTTCCGCCCTTACTTTTAAAGCCGACCCATCCGTTATAACTAGTTCGCGTCCGTCACCTTCAATGTGATTATATACTCCAAGTTCTAGAGCCTTTAGTAGTGTAGATTTACCGTGATATCCTCCACCTACAATAAGCGTTATACCTTTCTTAATACCCATGCCGCAAATTTTCCCTCGGCTCTTTGTATTAAACTCTACTTCTAGTTCCGTTGGCGATGTAAAAACTTTTCCATCCCTTAAAGATTTTGTAGATATGCCACTTTCACGAGCCAACATTGATCCATTAGCTACAAACGCTACTAGTCCACGCCCTTTTAGATCGTTTCTTATAGCTTCCTGATCTTCTACAAGCGTCACTCTACTCATTATTTTTTCAGCACTAATATTCTCATAGATTAAAGTCTTCTCTACTATGCTTGGCAAAACATTATATAAAATTTTGCATAGTTCTTTTGATAAAACACTTCTTCCTCTTGCTGGAAATCCAACGTAAAACCTAGCTTCTATTTTTTCCTCATCTATAATTATCGAAGTTCTATCCAATACCTCCTGCGGACATTTACTTATTGCTATTAATCCACTTTTACCAGAGCCAAAAACTTTTTGAGAGCATTTATTAATATTCGAATAAAATTCTCTTGTTAAATAATCTGCTACAGCAATATTTTTGTTTTTATTATCAAAAATTTTTTTTGGAAATTTAGCAGCCTTTTGACCTACTATTACTCTAATTCTTGATGGAGACGCAAATGGATCACCTTGAACATGATCAATGCTAAGAACGTAATTTCCAAAATCATATTCTCCCTCTAAATCTTTATAGAGCCTATAGCTTTTTCCATCGATTCTATCTATTTCTTTTTTTAACATTTCCGAACTTTTCATTGTAACTCTCCTTTTATCTATGTTCTCAAAAATACTATTTAATATAATTTTTCTTACTAATTTTATCTACTTTAAATGGTATAATAAATATTAATTGGATACAAGTACAATTTTTTATATTTTTAAATTGAAATTATATTAATTAAAATCGGGGGTATCTATTATCAATAAAACATTAAAAATCATTTACGTGTTTGTAGGGTTTATAGCTCTTAGCTTAGGGGTTATTGGCATTGTTTTACCTTTCCTTCCTACAACTCCATTCCTCCTTTTAGCTTCGGTATGCTTTATGAGAGGCTCTAAAAAATTAGATCTTTGGTTCAAGGAAACTAAAATATATAAAAAACATCTAGAAACTTTTATAACTCACAAATCCTTAACACTAAAACAAAAAATATTAATATTATTATTTGCGGATACTATGATAGCTTTCCCCTTAATACTAACAGACAATCTAATTATGAAAATCGTATTAATAATTGTTATATTGTGCAAATATTATTATTTTATTTTTAAAATTAAGACTACAAAAATACAAGTAACAGATTTCGCTTTAGATGAAACTGAGATTAAAATGTAAAAATGCCGGCTAATATGATTAATTTCATATTAGCCGGCATTTATTATAGTTTAAATTTCATATTCTACTATTTCATCGACAACATCCTTAAACTTAATAACTCTATATTTAGTAAAATTAAGCCATTTGTTTGCAAAAATATCATTAACACCATTTTTATAATCATTTCTGTATGATAATAAATCTTCACCGCTAGTTAAATTTATACCAAAACCTTTTTCGTTTATGATAGTTGTATTTGCATATGAATAATCCTTTACCAATATAATATCAGTAAGTATGCCGTCCCTTACTTTAGCTACAAGATTAGCATTTAACGCTATCAGATCGAAATCTTTTTTATAATCATAACTTTCTCCTAAGAAAGGTACATTAGCGCCTACTTTAAATTGAGTTACCTTCATTAATTTTTTCTTGATTTCTAACGCTTTAATATCAAAATAAAATTCGTCAAAACAATTTATTGGAAGGCTTATTTCATCTTTATTAAGGCTAGTTACAACAACATCGTCCTCTTCTACAACACCTGAAATAATTCCACCACCACTAACATCATAACCATCCACTATTACGAATCTACCAGTATTTTGATTATCCGCAAACTTATCAAAACATATTTTTTCTTTTGTCCTTATTGTAACTTCTGCTACATCATTAGTTTTTGCTTCAAGTGCATTTTCATAAGTTGCTAGAGTACTTGCATCTATAACTTTATTAAATGCTACAATTTCACATTCCACTTCTTGAGTTACTAGCTTTATCTTATATTTTTTACCTTTTACAAAATTATTTTTTCCCATCCAAAATATGTTGGTTTTAAAAAGATTAGAAGTAATAGGAGCATTTATTTTATGTGAAATTATTTCTCCTCTTTTGTTGAAAAACTCATCTTCAAAAGTAATTCCTACTGACATTCCTGCGCTAACGGAATCCACCCTATCTTTTTCTACAAATGCTTCTATACTCTTAACTTTTGTAGTTCTGCTAGATGGAGAAATAAGAATTTCATCGCCAATCTTAAGGCTACCAGCTTCTATTCTTCCCGCAATTATTCTCCTATCATCAAACTTATATACGTCTTGAATAGGAAATCTTAAAGGTTTTGCTTCAAGTCCCTCTTCTTGAGAGAATAAATCTAATGCTTCAAGCACTGTTGGACCCGCATGCCATGATAATTTCTCGGATTTTGAAGTTAAGTTCTCACCATAAAATGCTGATATAGGAATATAACTCATAGGATGGACATTTAAATTCTTTAAAAATTCATCCATTTGTTTTTTTATAGCATTAAACTTTTCTTGGTTATAACTAATTAGATCCATTTTATTAACTACAACGCATACCTGTTTAATTCCAAGCAGAGATAATATATAACCATGTCTTTTAGATTGTTCTTGAATTCCTTCTTTAGCATCTATTATTAGAAGTGCGGCTTCAGCACTTGCAGCACCTGTAATCATATTTTTAAGAAATTCTATATGTCCTGGTGCATCTATAATTACATAATCCCGCATGTCAGTGTGAAATTGAAGAGAAGTTGTATCTATTGTAATTCCTTGTTTTTGTTCTTCTTCAAATGCATCTAATAAGTATGCATATTCAAAAGGTTTACCTGTTTCTTTAGCAATTCTTTTAACTTTTTCAATTGCACCTTCTGGCAATGATTTTGTATCATAAAGCAATCTTCCTATAACTGTAGACTTACCGTGGTCTACGTGTCCTACTGCAACTATTCTTAATTGTTCTCTTGTATTTTCCATTAGTAATAAACCCCTCCCTTACATATATCCATCTTTACGAAGTTTTTGCATTGCATATGAATCCTCTTGATCTTGAGCCCTACCTGCTCTCTCACCTGTTGTAGTATGTTTTAGTTCTTCAATTATTTGATCGATAGTTGTAGCATTAGACTTTATTTTACCGGTACACTCAGCGCAACCAAGACTTCTGTATCTTTCGCCGTCTTTTGCAAAATATAAATCTATAAGTGGTATATTTTCTCTTTGTATATAAGACCATATGTCTATTTCATTCCAATGAAGTATAGGATGAACCCTAATATGATTTCCCTTAGGAAAATCAGTTTTAAATTGGTCCCAAAGTTCTGGTGCTTGGTTTGTGTAATCCCATTCAGAATCCTTATTTCTTTCACTAAATACTCTTTCTTTCGACCTTGAACCTTCCTCATCACTTCTAATTCCTAAAATTAATCCATCAAATTCGTATTTTGTAACTACTTGTTGAAGTCCATCTGTTTTCAATGCCTTACAACAAACAAGTCTACCACATTGTGGTCCCATACCTGCATCTATAGCTTCCTGATTTGTGTGAACAATAAGGTCAATATTAAACTCTTTTGCAATCATATCTCTGTATTCAATCATTGCAGGTATTTTGTGTTTAGTATCTACATGAATAAAGGGAAATGGGCAATGTCCAAAAAAGGCTTTTTTAGCGAGCCACAATAATACTGTTGAATCCTTACCTATTGACCATAACATGCCTAATTTACCTAATTTTTTATAAGATTCTCTTAATATGAAAATGCTTTCTGCTTCTAATGTATCTAAATGATTCATAATTCTACCTCCTAATATTTATTAGCTTCTGTTTCATTTGTTGTAATAATTATCTCTTCCTTATTGGGTCTATAGATATGCCAATGAAGAAGATTTTTTTCTTTTTTAGTATTTAGGTAAGTTCCTTTGCCTCCAATATCAACTCCAAGGTAATAATTTATTGCTGCTACCGGACACTCTTTAACACATGCAGCGCATCCCCAACACTCCTCGGGGCACTTTATAAAAGCTTTTGAGTCTTGTTTTTTAGAAATAAGATTTCCTGGGCACACATCTAAACATTTACCGCAGCCCACGCACTTGCGCGAATTTATTTTAATGCTCATAAACTTCATCTCGCTTTACTAAATTCCTAAATACCACTTGAACCTTATCATCTTTGTAAACGGTATTTACATATTTAAGCATATTATCATTTTTTTGTGGAAAGTCTGCATTTTCTCCATAACATTTCCAGCGGGTTTCTTTTCTTTGCTTTAGATGAACTATTAAAACTTTGCAGACATATAATCTATCAATAACTTCAAATATTTTTAGTAGTTCTCGCATATCAATAGCCCTAAGGTTTCTGGAAAGCACTAAGAGTTCATCTATTTTCTCCCTAGCAATGCTTAACTTTGTTGAATTAAACATATATTTTTTTGAAATACCACCTGCATATTCATCCATTACCTTTTGCATAGCCTCTTCCATCTCATTTATAGAAAATGTGCTTTCTTCCTTATTTACAAAATTTTCTAACAATATTTTTTTATTCCTACATTCTTCATCTGATATAAACTTATTTTCCTTGTTTTTTATAAACTTCATTGCAGCATCTGCCGCAATTTCACCTTCTACAAAACAACCAGTTACATATTTTTTAGGACTTCCACCTGCAACGTCACCTGCTGCAAATAATCCAGAAATTGTTGTAGCCCTATTTGCATCCACCCAATATCCACTGGCGGCGTGTCCACCAACTATATAAGGTTCTGTACCTTCTATCTCAAGATTTTTTGTGCTTGGTCCCTTATCATCCTCAATCCATTTTAGCGTTTGAGCTGGGGCCATATTGAGATATGCCTTATAAAGTTCTTCTTCTACTTCTTTAGTAATGCCTTCTGTTTTTAAATAACATGGACCTAAGCCCTTATTATTTTCCTCTACAGTTGCAAATAATCTTATGGTTGTTAAAGGTTTGCCATAATTTTTAACATACTCAAGGCCTTTCGCATTAACTTGTTTTGCAGCAATGCCTTGGGCCACGGTTCCTGTAGGTGCTATAGTATCTTTACACCTTAATGCAATGAATCTCATTTCAAAAGAGGTCATCTCGGCTCCGGCTCTTATTCCCATAGCATAACCTGCGCCAGTATTAAATGGTGAATACCACATCTTATGTTTAGAAAATCCAGGATTATTCGGTTTATAAAGGCCTGAAGCTCCACCAGTTGTGCAAATAACAGCTTTCGAATAGATTACATAAAAGATATTTTCTTCGATATCAAAACCGTAAGCACCGATAACAGCCTTATCTTTTATAATGTAATCTATTATATTAACCTTGTTTATTACCTGTATATTCTTCTTAGATTCTACCTCATTTGCAAGCAAAGGTTTTATATTTTCACCGTTTATTTTAATACTTCTTTTGCCACGAGTAACATACTTTCCCTCTGAATCTTTTAAAATAGTTAATCCTAACTTTTCCATATTTTTAGTTACCTTATTTAAATTTTTAGCTATAGAATAAACAAGATCTTCTCTAATAATTCCTTCTGCTTCCTTTTTAACATATTCAACAAAATCTTCAGGTGTATACCCTTCATTAATATATGCATTTATTGCATTAACCCCTGCAGCTAAACATCCACTTCTTTTTATGTTAGCTTTATCCACAACTATAATGTTCAAGTCTTCTTTTTTGCTTAGAGTTAAAGCAGCATAACATCCAGAAGTACCTCCACCAACAACTAATACATCGGTTTCTAATATTTTTGTTTCTAGCTTCATAGTGACCTCCTAGACTATAACTTTAAATAATCTAATATTTTATTTACACATTGGTCTATAGTTTGATCTTTTGTATTTATAATAATTTCTGGATTCTCAGGTTTTTCGTATGGGGAAGTTATTCCTGTAAATTCTTTAATATCCCCTTGTCTTGCCTTTTTATATAAGTTTTTAGGATCTCTTTTCTCACATTCCTCGAGTGGACAATTTACAAATACTTCAATAAAATCGGCTCCTAAAGTAGATCGTACCATTTCACGATTTGCTTTCAGTGGAGATATAAAGCAAGCAATAGTTATTAGTCCTGCATCTACAAATAGTTTTCCAATCTCACTAATTCGCCTTATGTTTTCATTTCTATCTTCAAGCGAAAATCCAAGATCTGAATTTATGCCAAGGCGAATATTATCACCATCCAAGAGATAAGTTGATACTCCGTCCTGATTTAATCTTATATCTAAGGCATTTGCAACTGTTGACTTGCCAGAACCTGATAACCCAGTAAACCATAAAAGCTTAGCTTTTTGTTTAAGTAATGTTTGTCTTTTTTCTCTACTAACTGACGTTATATGCCATGTAAGATTTTCAATGCTCATATACTCTCACCCCCATAATTTCATTAAAATTAAGCTCTATCAAGACCCCATTTATGCCTCATATTTTTCTCAAGTCTTTCAAAAACAAGTTTATCAACTAATAAACCAAGAACTATTATTACTATCATCACAGCTACAACTTGGCTGATGTCCGCTAAATCCCTTCCTACCATTAACACCTGACCTAATCCTTTAGTAGCTGAAAGCATTTCACCTGCCATTAAGGCTCTCCATGCAAACGACCACCCTTGCTTAAGTCCACTAACTATATCTGGCAAAGCTGCAGGGAGAATTACATGAGTGTAAATCTTGCTGCCCTTAGCTCCCATAGTTCTTGCAGCTCTTATATATAATGGATTAACATTTTTTATTGCATATTTAACTGACATTGCAACTGCAAATGTTGACCCAATTGCTATTACAAAAATAATAGAGGCCTCACTAAGTCCAAACCAAAGAATCGCAAAAGGCAACCAACAAATACTTGGTAGCGTCTGAAGTCCTAAAATTAATGGACCTAAATTTTCTTCTAAATACTTAAATTTAGCAATTGTTAGCCCTAGAGCAACTCCTATTACTACTGAAATAAAATATCCAACTATAATCCGCTTCAAACTTGCAATAATTGCTATACCTATAGTGTTATCTTTTATTAGAACAGCCAAAGTCCCAAAAACATCAAAAGGCGAAGGTAAAATGTAAGGCCTCCAAATTCTTAGAATATCAACACCTAGTTTATAAATCCCCTCCCATATCAGTATCAGAAGAATATAGAACAGGATTCTCTTCAAAATTCCAATCACCATCGTATTCCGCTTTTGCAACCTTCTCCACCTCCTCTTTTAATGCTTTCATTATTTTAGCCGTATAATAAGAAATATCCGAGCTTTCCATTTGTCTTGGCCTAGATAGCTCTATAGCAAATTCCTGTTTTATTCTACCTGGATTTGCCGCCATCACTACAACTCTATTTGCCAAATAAACTGCTTCTTCTGCATTATGTGTAATAAAAATAATTGTTTTTTTTGTATCCACCCATATTCGTTGAAGCTCTTGTTGAAGCATCATTTTAGTTTGACTATCAAGTGCAGCAAAAGGTTCATCCATGAGAAGTATTTCTGAATCAAGAGATAAAGCGCGTGCAAGTGCTACTCTTTGCTTCATTCCACCGGAAAGTTCAAATACATAGGAGTCTTTAAACTTTGATAAATGTACCATTTTTAAATAATGCATTGCTTTCTCATATCTAACTTCCTTTGAAATGCCCGCCATCTTCATTCCAAACTCTACATTATCTATAACCTTAAGCCATGGAAATAATGCAGCTTCCTGAAACATCACTGTTCTATCTGGACCTGGCCCGGTTATCTCATTACCGTTAAGTATAACCACACCTTTAGTCGCCTTTTCAAGTCCTGCTAAAATATTTAGCAAAGTAGATTTTCCACAACCGGAAGGCCCTAATATACAAACAAAATCACCTCTTTTTATTTCTATATTAAAATTTTCAAGCGTGCTTGTTTTTTTATGTTTTGAAACAAACTCCTTACTTACATCCTTAACTACAAGGCCCATATTTATCACCTCAATTATTTTATTTGGTCTAATCCCTTTTCTTTTAAAACTTTATTCAAAATAGTAAGATTAAATAAATCCTTAGTATCTGGCTTTAATTTTAAAAATCCTTCATTAAGTGAAAATTTAACAAAATCTAAAACTGAGTCCTTTTCCGGATTATTTGTAACTGTTAGCCTGTTAAAAGCAGCATCTAAAACATCTTTTGCAATTCCTTTTTTAGTTAATTCGGTGATTTGTTTATTAACTATAACTTTAGCTTCTTCTGGATTTTCATTAATATACTGCGTTACATCTACATGATTTTTTAAAAATTTTTCAACAACTTCTGGATTTTTCTTTAAATATTCAGTTCTAACAACCACTACAGCAGTAGTATATTTTCCTTCTCTGAATAAATCATCGTAATCTAAAATAACATTCGTTTTTGCCTCTTTAATAAGTCTTGAACCCCAAGGTTCTGGTACCAATGCAGCATCTATCTCTCCCTTTTTTAATAGAGATAAAATATCTGCGTTTGATGCTTGCCTTACTTCAACTGTTCCGCCCTTTGTAGTATCTTTAAGTCCATTCTCAGACATTATATTCCTAAGTGTTAAGTCTTGAGTGTTTCCAAACTGTGGCACTGCAACTGTCTTGCCGCTTAAATCTTTCATATCCTTAATAACCAATCCTTGTTTAGATACAAATATTGCTCCTGCATCTGTTGCCCCTGCAATAATTTGAATGTCTCCTTTAGATTTTGCATATCCATTAATAGCTGGTCCAGGTCCTATGTAAGCTATATCAATAGCCTCTGCAAAAAGTGCCTCTACTTCTGCTGGTCCTGCATTAAATAACTTCCATTCTACTTTTTTTGCTGTTCCTATAGCCTTTTGAAAACTTCCCTGCTGGCGTCCAACCAGAGCTTGCGAATGGGTTATGTTTGGGAAATATCCGACCCTAACTTTGTCATTTTCTACTTTTTTAGAGGTACATCCTGCAAATACTCCCATTACTGAAATACCTACTAATAATACTAATGAAAATTTAAAACCCCTTGAATTTCTCATTTTCTCCCCCTCTAATTAATTCTATTATTATAACTAAAATATGTACTCATACATTCAACTAATATCTACTCTAAATATCTTCAATTACTAAAGCCACAGCTCCAATTGAAATTGCATCTTCTTTAAAAAAACCGCCCCTACTAAAAATAATTTTTTTTCTTCTATCCGGGTGCAACTTTTCGAATACAATTTTAATACATTCATCATAAAACATCTTTGAGTTAATTATTAAAGGTCCACTTAATATAACTAATCCAGGATTCAACAAATTTATGTAATTAACTATACCCGTTCCTAAAATCAATGCAGAATTTATAATTATTTCTTTAGATAAATCGTCATTTTTTTCTGCTTCACTACATATATCTTTATATTCTATATTACTCAATGGCTTATCTATAACAGTACATCTTCCTTTTTTAACCTCAGACAAAAACTTTTTGATTATTGCATTAATCGATGAATAGCTTTCTACGCATCCATAATTCCCACATTTGCACTGCTCTCCGTTAATGTCAACAATCATATGACCCAAAGCATCTTCCTCGTCATTTATTGTTCTTATTAGATTCCCTGCTAAAACAGTTCCTGTTCTTATTCCAATTCCACAGTTTAAATATACAATATTTTCAATTCCCTTTCCAATACCATAAAAACATTCTCCAGTAACTGCAGCATTCACTCCATTTTCTACAATAATAGAACATTTTAATTTTTCTTCTAGCATTGCTTTTATATTCACATTAACCCATCCAGGTGCACTAAAATTAATGGGACTTATCATTATCCCATTTTTTATATCTAATGGCCCAACAGTTCCGAGTCCTATTCCTACTAATTTGGTATAACTTAAATTAAGATTTAGATATGCTTTATTAATAATTTCATCTATTCTTCGCACGGTTTCATTAGGAGAACATAAAAAATCCATATCAAACTTTTTTTTAAACAAAATTTTCATTTTTAAATCAGTAATAACAACTTGTGTGTAAACTCTGGATAAATCTATACCTATAATATAAAATTCAGATGAATTAACATCATATAAAATAGGTTTTCTACCACCTGTGGATTCACCTATGCACTTTCGAACAATAATTTTTTTTTGTTCCATTGGATGCATTATATAATTTAATGTAGTTAACTTAATATTTGTTAATAATAAAATTTCACTTTTAGGAATTGGCCCGTTTTTTTGGAGTGCATTAAATATTTTTTTTTCTTCACAACTTAAACTCTTTAATATATTTATGTTTTTTTCCACAGCTATTCCTTTCAACATAATCATGTTAATTTAAGTAATTATAATTTTAAGTTCTTACCATTTCGTCAAAAGTATTTAAATTTTTACCCTCAGAACATTCATACTTATCCTATAGGTTAGGTGTATATTATCATTGTTTTAACAAATTGTCAACATAAAACCTAATATTTTCTTTGTCATTATGTATTCAGATTATTTATTATTAAATAGTGATCGCTACCTTACATATCTGCTAACAAAAATAACCCAACATGATATGCTTTCAATAGATATCCATATACATATTTTTATCTGTGTAAACACAAACTACAATAATTACATAATACAAATATTTTATGTAGAGATTATGAAGAAGAAAATTACAGTGATCACAATTCCATAATAATATAATTAAGTAAAACTATCATTACAATACATAGTTTCAATAACTATGTATTGTAATGTTTATATTTGTGTGATATATTATTAATATACAATAAATCAATTAACCTAATAATTATAATTGTGGAGGTATATTATGGAAACAAAAAATAGTTACATTATAGTAGCATATGGCGATTCTATTACTAAAGGTATTATTTATGATGATGAAAGATCTAAGTATGCAATTTTAAAAGAAAACTTTACAAGTATTATTGAAGATAAGATAAAAGGGCCTGTATATAATGCTGGTAAATTTGGTAGCACCATTATAAGGGGTGCCCGCAAGATGTACAATGATGTCATTAAAAAATCCCCTGATATTGTTTTAGTAGAATTTGGTGGTAATGATTGTGATTATAATTGGGAAGATATTGCTAAAAACCCTAACAATGAATACAAACCAAATACTGATATTCTTACTTTTCGTGAAACACTACTTACAATGATAGATACACTGAAAACTAATCACATACTTCCCGTTCTTATGACTTTACCTCCTCTTGATCCTTTAAAATATTTTAAGTGGATAGCAAAGGAGGATCCGAGTAACGAGAAAAATATTCTGCAGTGGTTAGGTTCAAAAGATAAACTTTTTACCTGGCACAATTCATATAGTAAAATGATTACGCAGGTAGCTAATGAAACTGGCACAACATTAATAGATGTGCGATCTGAGTTTTTAAAATACTCCGATTACAGTAAGTTTTTATGTATTGATGGGATACATCCAAATATTGAAGGCCAATCATTAATAGCATCTGTTATATTAAACTCTATAAAAGAAAATTTTAACTTTTTATTACAAAATTAATTTAATAAATTATGGGCATAATTTTTAGTTTAAAATACCAATATGCCCCTACAATGTTACTTATAAGTATCAGGGACTTGAAAGGGACTTGAAATTAATTTCAGTCTCTTTTTTTATACGCCAAAGTATAATAACTCTCCCCCAAAAGAAGTAAAAATCACCGCACTCTACTTCATCTGACGTCTCTTTTATCCACTATGGTGATATAATAATCTACGAGGGCGTCCCCTGCACGTAATCTCATTAACTAAACTAAATCTACAAACCTGTGAATATTTTAACCATAGTGTGTAAATTTGTAAATTTGAATCATATAAAAATGAAACTTGCATATTTTAAAAATCGTGGTACAATTTATATAATCGTTTATATAATCAAAAGGGGGTAATATTGTGAATAATAGCATTGGTTATCCTGAAAAGCAAGGATTGTACGATCCTGCCTTTGAAAAAGATAATTGTGGTGTTGGCTTTGTAGCAAATATCAGAGGTGAAAAAACCAACGGCATTGTAAAAAAAGGATTAAAGGTTCTCGTGAACTTAACCCATAGAGGTGCAGTTGGAGCAGATCCTAAAACTGGAGACGGTGCCGGAATACTGGTACAAATTCCTGATGAATTTTTTAGGATTAGTTGCGATAATTTAGGTCTAGAACTTCCAAGGACGGGAAAATATGCCGTAGGAATGATTTTTCTTCCAAAAGAACCAGCATTAAGGTTTCAATGTGAAGGAATAATTGAAAGAATTGCTGAAGAAGAAGGCCAGAAAATATTGGGTTGGAGATCAGTTCCAACAGATAATAGAAATATTGGTGATACAGCAAAAGGAACAGAACCAATTATAAGACAACTCTTTATAGGTTCAACTTTTAAAGATGTTGATCTTACTGACGACGAACTTCAAGAAGAGTTTGAAAGAAGACTTTATGTTATAAGGAAAAGATCAGAAAAAGAAGTAGTAAAATTGGTTGATAGAAACACAGAATACTTCTACATCTGTAGTCTTTCTAGCAGAACAATTGTTTACAAAGGACTTTTACTTGCAGAGCAGATAAAAGGGTTTTATGTTGATTTACAAGATATAAATTTTAAGAGTGCTCTTTGCCTTGTTCATCAAAGATATAGTACAAATACATTTCCAACTTGGGATTTAGCACAACCATTTAGATATTTGGCTCACAATGGTGAAATAAATACAATCAGAGGAAATAGAAACTGGATGAATGCTCGTGAGGGAGTTCTAAAGTCTAAAGTGTATGGAGAAAATCTAAAGAAATTATTTCCTATAATTAGCCCTAATGGTAGTGACTCAGCATCGCTTGACAATATATTAGAACTTTTAAAAATGGATGGTAGGTCTCTTCCTCATAGCATGATGATGTTAATTCCTGAAGTTTGGATGACAAACGATGGTATGGAAGATTATAAAAAAGCTTTTTATGAGTACCACGGATCATTAATCGAACCTTGGGATGGGCCTGCAGTTGTAGCATTTACAGATGGTATTAGAATAGGTGCAACCCTTGATAGAAATGGACTAAGGCCTGCAAGATATGTAATAACAAAAGACGGATTTGTTGTCCTTGCGTCTGAAGCGGGTGTACTACAATTTAAACCAGAAGATATTGAGAAAAAGGGCAAACTTCAACCAGGAAAGATGTTTTTAATTGATACAAATGAAGGAAGAATAATTACAGACGAAGAAGTTAAAAAGAAAATTTGTACAGATAAGCCTTATGGTGAAATGATTTCAAAAAATAAACTTTACCTAGATGATTTTGATGCTGTAATTGATGAAGTTAAAATAGATAAATATATTTTAAAAGAAAGGCAACAAGCCTTCGGATATACACTAGAAGATTTAAAAATAATTTTAGCTCCTATGGCAAAAGACGGAAAAGAGCCTATTGGTTCTATGGGAAATGATACTCCCCTGGCTGTATTATCAAATGAACCTCAGCTTTTATTTGCTTACTTTAAGCAACTTTTTGCACAGGTCACTAATCCCCCAATAGATCCAATTAGAGAAAAAATGGTAATGTCCTTAATGAACTATCTAGGATCCCAGGATAATGTTTTAAACCAAGATCTTAATGATAATCCATTTATAGAAATAAATAGGCCAATACTTACTAATTTAGAACTGGCTAAAATTAAAAACTTGAAAGACAATGCATTTAAAACTACAACAATCCCAATAACATTTAAAGCAGACACTGGAATTGAAGGGTTTAAAGATGCTCTTGATAAGCTTTGTGCTCGCACATCTGCAAGAATTAAAGAAGGTTACAATATCATTGTTCTTAGTGATAAATCTGTAGATTCTTATGATGCTGCAATTCCAAGTTTACTTGCGTTATCCGCTGTTCAGCAGCATTTAACCCGCGAGAAGACAAGAACTTCCGTTTCTATTATAGTAGAAACAGGAGAAGCAAGAGAAACCATGCATTTCGCCTTATTAATTGGTTATGGTGCCACAGGGGTTAATCCTTACCTTGCTTTAAAATCAATTGATAATATTATTAGCGAGGGTGATATAGAGAATATCTCTGTAGAAAAAGCTCATGAAAATTATATAAACGCAATATCACAAGGACTTCTTAAGATATTATCTAAAATGGGAATTTCAACTATACAAAGCTATCACGGAGCACAGATTTTTGATGCAGTTGGATTAAGCTCAGATTTACTAGAAAAACATTTTGGTGGTACGCCTTCAAGAATTGGTGGAATTGGTTTAGATACCATAGCAAAAGAAGTATTAATTAGACACAAAAATGCTTTCAACAAATTAAGAAAGCCTATAGCTGAGCTTGAAGTTGGTGGTAAGTATTCTTGGAGAAAAGATGGTGAATACCATTTATTTAACCCAGATACAATTTTCAAACTTCAAGTTGCTGCAAGGACAAATGATTATAAGTTATATAAAGAATATTCAAAAATTATAAATGATCAAGATAAACATTTATGTACCATTAGAGGTTTGTTCGAACTTAATTATGGAAATGAAATTCCACTAGAAAAAGTTGAACCAATTAGCGAAATTGTAAAAAGGTTTTGTTCAGGCGCTATGTCCTACGGTTCCATTAGCAAAGAAGCTCACGAAACTATGGCTATAGCAATGAATAGGCTTGGTGGAAAAAGCAACACTGGTGAAGGTGGAGAAGACGCCGAAAGATTTAAGGTTGATGAAAATGGTGATTTAAGAAGAAGTGCAATTAAACAAATAGCTTCTGCTAGATTTGGTGTTACTACTGAATATCTTGTAAATGCAGATGAATTACAAATAAAGATAGCACAAGGAGCAAAACCTGGTGAAGGTGGACAGCTTCCTGGCAAAAAAGTTAATTCAACTATTGCAAGGCTAAGGCATTCAACCCCTGGAATAGATTTAATATCACCACCACCTCATCACGATATATATTCTATTGAAGATTTAGCTCAACTTATTCATGATCTAAAGAGTGTAAACCCTAGGGCACGAATAAGTACAAAATTAGTTTCAGAATTAGGTGTTGGAACAATAGCCGCTGGAGTTGTTAAGGCACATTCAGATGCTATAGTAATAAGTGGTCATGATGGCGGAACAGGTGCTTCCCCACTTTCTTCAATAAAACATGCAGGACTACCTTGGGAACTTGGCCTTGCTGAAACACAGCAGGTATTGCTTTTAAATAATTTAAGAAGCAGAGTAACAGTTCAAACTGACGGCCAACTTAAAACAGGTCGTGATGTTGTTATTGCAGCACTTCTTGGAGCAGAAGAATTTGGTTTTGCAACTACTGGTCTTGTAGTTCTTGGGTGCACCATGCTAAGGAATTGTCACTTAAATACTTGTGATATGGGAATAGCAACTCAGGACCCTGAGCTTCGTAAGAATTTCAAAGGCAAACCTGAATATGTTGTAAATTTCTTTACATTTATCGCTATGGAAATAAGAGAACATATGGCTAAACTTGGTTTTAGAACTATGAATGAAATGGTTGGAAGAGTAGATAAAATTAGTCAGAAAAAAGCTATTGAGCATTGGAAAGCAAAAGATTTAGATTTATCTAATATTCTTTATAAACCTGATATGCCTAAAAGAATTAAGCGTTATTGCGTAATCGCTCAGGATCATGGTTTAGATAATTCTTTAGATTTCAAACTTATTGAAATGGCAAAAACTTCACTAGAAGAAGGCAAAAGAAGTACTTCTAATTTAGAAATCGAAAACGTTAATCGTTCTGTAGGTGCAATGTTAAGTGGAAGAATTGCTATGAAGTATGGTGCTGCTGGCCTTCCAGACGATACAATAACCATTAATTTTGTTGGAGCAGCAGGTCAAAGTTTTGGAGCATTTGGAGCTAATGGATTAACATTAAAATTAGTAGGAGATGCAAATGACTATGTCGGCAAGGGACTATCAGGTGCTAAAATAATTGTAAAGACACCAGAAAATTGTACCTTTAAACAAGATGAAAACTTCATCGCAGGTAATACAATTCTTTATGGAGCAACTTCTGGTAAGTTATTCATAAATGGACTAGTAGGAGAACGTTTTGCAGTAAGAAATTCAGGAGCTCAGGCTGTAGTTGAAGGAATTGGAGACCACGGTTGTGAATATATGACAGGTGGAATTGTAGTTATTATAGGTAGAACAGGTAGAAACTTCGCAGCAGGCATGAGTGGTGGTATAGCATATGTTATCGATGAAGATGGAACTTTAAAATCAAGATGCAATATGGAAATGATTGAAGTAGAATCAGTAACATCAGAACCTGATTCATTAGAGCTTTACTCAATAATAAAAGAACATTTTGAGACAACTAACAGTCATAAAGCTGCTAAAATCCTCGATAACTGGGATAAATATAAATTAAAATTCAAAAAAGTAATACCAACCGCATACAAAGCGATATTAGAAGGCAAATAGAATATATAGGGAGGTGTTAAATTTGGGAAAATTGGATGGTTTCAGAGAATTCAAAAGAGAAACTGCTAAAAAACGCCTTGTAAAGGATAGAATCAAGGACTCTAAAGAATTATTTGTAAAGTTCCCTGTAGAAAAACTACGTAAGCAGGGTGCAAGATGTATGGAATGTGGAGTTCCTTTCTGTAACTGGGGTTGTCCCCTGGGAAACCTCATTCCAGATTGGAATGACATGGTATACAAAGAAAAATGGGAAAAAGCATATAACCGGTTAACTCTTACAAATAACTTTCCAGAGTTTACTGGCAGAATATGCCCTGCACCTTGTGAGGGCTCATGTACATTAGGTGTTAATAGAGATCCAGTTGCAATAAAAGAAATAGAACTTAACATTATAGAAAAAGCCTTTGAACAAGGCTGGACAAAACCTGTAGCCCCTAAAGTAAGGACTGGTAAAAAAGTTGCTGTAGTTGGCTCTGGCCCAGCAGGTCTTGCCGCGGCTGCTGAACTTAATTCTGTAGGACATGATGTAACTGTTTTTGAGCGAGACGATGAAATAGGTGGACTTTTAAGATATGGTATACCAGATTTTAAACTGGGTAAAGACATAGTTGAGCGCAGAGTAAACTTTATGGCTAGCGAAGGAGTTAAGTTTAAGACTAATGTAAATGTAGGAGTTAATTATAGCGCCAAAAGTCTTTTATCTGATTTTGATGCAGTGGCTTTAACTGGAGGAAGTACTATTCCTAGAGATCTAAAGGTTGAAGGACGTACTCTTAAGGGTGTACATTTTGCTATGGATTACCTAAAACAACAAAACAGACGAGTTTCAGGTAAGGAAGTAGAAGTAGAAGAAATAAATGCAAAAGACAAAGTGGTTTTAGTACTTGGTGGCGGAGATACTGGTTCTGATTGCATTGGAACAGCAATACGCCAGGGAGCTAAAAGTGTATATCAATATGAAATTATGCCAAAACCTCCTGTAGATCGAGATGACACAATGCCATGGCCCTCTTACCCTAGGACATTAAAAACTACAACTTCTCATGAAGAAGGTTGTAACCGTGATTGGAATGTTACTACAAGAAAATTTACTGGTGAAGATGGGAGTGTTAATACTCTTCACGGATCTAAAGTTGAATGGAAAAGTAACGAAAAAGGCGGACAACAAATGGTTGAAATTCCTGGATCAGAATTTGAACTTAAAGTTGATTTAGTAATACTCGCAATGGGATTTTTACATCCACAACATGAAGGACTCCTTTTAGATTTAGGTTTAGACTTTGATAATCGCGGAAATGTTATTGTAGATGACAATTCTATGACTAAATTAAAAGGTGTTTTTGCTGCTGGAGATATGAAAAGAGGTCAATCGCTAGTAGTTTGGGCAATATGTGAAGGTCGATCTGTTACTAAAAATATCGATAAATACTTAATGGGTGAAACTTCATTAAGAGGATAATAAAATTGTAATATTTAGGACGGTCCCTAAGATATTCTCGCAAGGTGCGAGAATATCTTAGGGACCGTCCCCTTTTTAATTACTTTGGTTTTAGGTTGCTTTGGATTTAAAATCAAAGCAACTTTATTATTATATCTTTTTTAAAACTAGAACGGTTCTACTTGGCGTGTTTATTATCACTCCAACTTTGTTTACCTTATGCGTTAAGATTTTAGCATCATAAATATAATCTTGTGAGATTCTGCTCTGCCCACCAAACATATCTTCATCGCTATTAAACACAACTTTATATTTACCCATTTCATTAGTGGGAAGTTCATATTTTGCAAAAGAAACAGCTGGATTAAAATTAAATAAAAACACCAAACCACCTTTTCTAAAAGCAAGCAGTTGTTGCTCCTCATCAGTCCATAGGCTTTGCAAATCATATGACATTAAAACATTATAAGTTTTTAATAAAACCAACATTTCTCTATCAAAATTTAATAAGAATTCATATTTTAGGTCTTTATTTTCTGCTAGGCTCCATTGCCTTTTCGCATACTGATAACTCCAATTGTTGCCCTCTCTTGGAAAGTCAACCCAGTCTGGATGACCAAATTCATTCCCCATGAAATTTAAATAGCCCTCACCACCCAAAGTTACAGTAATGAATTTAATAAGTTTATGAAGCTGCATTGCTCTACTTATTATTAAATTATCATCACTTTTAAGCATATGAGAATACGTTTCAATGCCACCTAATTGGAGCATTAACGTCTTATCACCTACAAGTGCCTGATCGTGAGATTCACAGTACCCTATGTTTTTCTCCTCCGGCCTCCTGCTTGTTAGTTCATGCCAAAGCTGACGCATGCTCCACTTTTCATCAGGTAGTTCTTTTAAAATTTTCACCCAAAGATCTGGTACCCCCATTGATAAACGATAATCAAAACCAATACCACCATAACTTACTGGTAAACACATTCCAGGCATTCCACTCATATCCTCCGCTATTGTTATTGCACCTGGTTTAACTTCCCTTATTAGATCATTTGCAAATTGAAGGTAAGTAATTGCCTCTATATTCGTATCCATGCTAAAGTATTTACTATAACTAGTAAATGCTACTCCCAGTCCATGATGATGATATAACATGGATGACACACCATCAAACCTGTATCCATCAAAATGATACTCTTCTAGCCAAAACTTAATGTTTGACAAAAGAAAATGAAGAACTTCGGGTTTTCCATAATTAAAAAGTTTTGTATCCCAAGCTGGGTGACTTCCTTTACCTCCAGCATTAAAAAATTGATAATCAGTTCCATCAAATTCATTTATTCCCTCAGCTATATTCTTAATAGAATGAGAATGAACTAAATCAAGTAATACTGTTATTCCTCTAAGATGGGCAGCGTTAATTAATACTTTAAGATCGTCCGGAGTTCCAAACCAAGATGAAACAGCAAAAAAATTAGATACTTGATACCCAAAAGATGCATAATAAGGATGTTGCATTACCGCCATAAGCTGGATTGTATTATATCCTGCTGCTGCTATCCTTGGAATCACATTTTCTGTAAATTCATTGAAGGTACCTATACCTTCTTTTTCCTGTGCCATACCAACATGAGCCTCATATATGAACAATGTTTTAGAAGTATCCGTGCGAAAATTATTATCCTGCCATTTGAAATCAAAATCCGGATGCCAAATTTGTCCTGTAAAATCGTGAGTAATAGGATTCTGCACAGTCCTTTTAATATAAAGAGGTATTCTATCTTTTGATACACCTTCTGCCACTACCCTCACTTTTACGCAAGACATATGTTTTAATGTATGCACACCTTCTACAAAAATCTCCCAATTTCCATTCTCTTTTTTTTGCAAAGGGTGATTCTTGGGATCCCAATAATTAAAATCCCCCATCAAATAAAGAGCATCAGCATTAGGGGCCCATTCTCTATAAACCCATCCATCCTCAATTAAATGAAACCCGTAAAATAAGTCTCCGTTTGCAAAAGACTTAAAACTTTGATTACTACCAAGTACCTTCTTTTTAGAAGATGTATAATTCTCCATTCTAAGCTCAATATCACTCTCAAACGGTTTTAGATATGGATCAATATCAATTATTTTTATATGTTTATTTTTATTATCATTCATAAAAAAATTCCTTTCTACTCATAATTATTGATAGTAAAATATTTGATTACTAGTATATTAAATTCGACTATATATTGTAAATTCCTTTGTTTATTTAATAAATAAATAAATAAAATCAGTTAAAGTGATTTAACATCACCTCAACTGATTATTTATTATGTTTATTTTATGGATTTAAATGCATTTTCGATGTCACCTATTATATCTTCAATATCCTCTATTCCAACAGAAAGTCTTAATAAATCCTCATAAACTCCCATTTGCTCCTTTTCTTCTTGCGAATTACTAGCGCATATAGTTGAGGCAGGATGGATAATTAAAGTCTTAGCATCACCAATATTCGTAATATTTAATATCATTTTTAGGTTATTAATAAAATTAAAAGCATTCTCTTTACTCCCAAGCCTAAAAGTCAACACTCCACTTGCTCCATTTTTATAATATTTTTGTGCTATTTCATAATATTTAGAGCTTGGCAAACTTGGATAATTTACAGATACCACCTTACTATGGCTACTTAAAAACTCTGCTACAGCCATTGTATTTTTATTATGTTCTTTCATTCTAAGGGCTAAAGTTTCTACTCCAGTTAGATTTAAAAAAGCATTAAAAGGTGCAAGAGACGCCCCAATATCCTTGGCTACAGTATTTCTAAGCTTAGCAGTATACGCCATTTTACCAAATTTCTTAGTGTATTCTTTAAAATTCTTATATTTAGCATCTTTATACTTACCGCTACCTCCATCTACTATAACTCCACCTATAGAATTTGAGGTGCCATTTATATATTTAGATGTTGAATGAATAACAATATCTGCTCCATACTCTATTGGATTTATAAGATATGGAGTAGTTATTGTAGAATCCACAATAAAAATCACATTATAATCAACGCAAACCTTAGATACAACTTCTATATCTAAAACATCAAGTTTTGGATTACCTAAAGTTTCTGCAAATACAATTTTAGTATTATCATTTATAGCAGTTTTTAAGCTTTGTTCATTAATTTCATCTAAAAAATTCACCTTTATCCCATAGGCACCTAAATTCTTTAGTAGAGAATATGTTCCACCAAAAAGGCCACTTGATGCAATTATCTCATCTCCACTTTCAACTATATTCATTATTGACAAATATATAGCACTCATACCAGAAGCTGCCGCAGTAGCAGCCATGCCACCCTCAATACTCGCAATTCTTCTTTCGAAAGAGGTCACAGTAGGGTTAGATATCCTAGTATAAGCATATCCCATGCTTGTACCTTTCATTATACCCTCTAGCTCCTCTGCCTCTAAATGAGCAAAAGCATTGGATAAATGAATGGGTGTATTAGTAGCCCCTGTTTCATCTGTTTTTAAATTACCATGTATTAATTTAGTGCTAAATTTCATATTTACACCTCTAACATTTATTTGATAGAATAAAAACTATCGTTTATTTTTTTTCAACTACTAATAAATTGTAGCCTTCATAATTATTATCTATTGATATTATCTTATTACCTTCTTTTTCAACACTTAACGGAACGTTTTTTATAGGATCACCGTCATCTAAATAAAATCCTCTTTTTTCACCGGACTTTATTTTTGATAATTGAATCTTAACTTTTACAAAGTTTATAGGACATTTTACCCCTCTGAAATCAATAATTTCAAAGTCTTTAATATCTGATGCCTCCTTGGAAATCCCAACTTCAACTTCCTTTGCAAGTGTTATTTCAAGCTGACCATTTAAAGATTCGTACATTGCTTTTACCTTATTATAAAGATATTCAACGTCTATTACGTTACTTGTTAGATCAGATACATCTCCAATTTTATAATCAATAAGAATATCAAAAAGTTCCTTTATATCTTTTTTAACATAACCAGTCTCAACAAAGTTCTTATTAAATTCTTTAAAAATTTCTCTATCTTTTGCTGTGTCAATTCCCTTTAATACTAAAAGAGTTCTGGCGGATGATAGTGCGCAGTCGTATAAATCTTGTGATTGTTTTGCCGATTTATATTTGACAAGAGAGTTTTCTGCATTTGATAAATCAAGTTTTATTACATCAAATACTCCTGTACTACACTCTCCAGGTCCTCTGCCTTCTATAGAAAATTTTTCACTTGCTCCCAAATCATAATAAAGATCGGCATTCTCTTTAAGTGTTTCCACAGTAGCAAATTTATCAGTTAAAGCCCTTATATCCTTTTCACTATTTTTTAAAAATTCATCAAAACATTCATAACCTGATGTATTTTTAAGAGCTGCAAGTTCTACAAGATACTTTGGCACTTTTTTTGCTGGAACATCACCATATACTTCTCCCATTTTAGCTCCGCCTAGGCGTGCATTTCCACCAAATGATACAGAATAAGCTGGCATTAACCCATCAGCAGTTCTTTTCGCTCTTCCACTTAAACCAATTTTACCTAATTGATGTCTTGCACATGAATTAGGACATCCGGATATAAATACTCTAGGAAGAGATGTTTTAATATCTTCGCAACATTTTTCAAATTCCTCTTTTATTGCTTTTAGAAGATTTTGTGATAAACAAAGTCCTAATTGGCAAGTTGAAGCACCAGCACAAGTTACGGAATTGTATATGTTAAAATTCGAAGAAAATACTGCTGTTATCTTAAGTAATTCCCGTGCATCTACTTGTTTTAAATCTCGAATATAAAAACCCTGAGTACTTGCAAGCCTTACAGATATCTTGTAATCTAATTTGCTTATAAAGTCCAAAATATTTTGAAGACCCTGCGCAGCTAAAGTTCCTCCCTCAGGGTGTACATAAACCGAGTTATAACCTTCTTGCTTTTGTGGAAATAGAACACTTTTATATTTCTTACTAATCTCCAAAGTTTCGGCTTTTACCAAAGACTCTTGTACTAATGTTTCATCTATTATTAAATCAATGCTCATGTCATTCTTTACTTTTTTAAGTTCATCATTAAATACTTGTATGAATTTTTCTTGACCTAACCTTTCTACAATATATCTTATTCTTGCTTTATGTTTATTACTTCTATCTCCCTCTTTTTCAAAGAGTTCCTTCATAGCTTGAACATAATAGAGCACATCTTTAGAGTAAGTAAAGTCTTCAAGCTTTAAAGACACTTTTGGATTTCCTCCAAAGCCACCACCACCATAAACCTCAAAACCGTTTTTGCCATCCACTATTTTCGCAATAAATCCCAAATCAGATATTGTAGCATTTGCTGTATCCTGTGGACTGTTTGAAAATCCTATCTTATATTTTCTTGGTAAATTCATAGTACTTGGATCTTTAAGTAAATAATTAGTAACTTCACCCATAAATGGAGTAACGTCAAATACATCATCCACTGAAACTCCAGAAAGAGGAGAACATTCAACATTTCTCACAGTGTTTCCACCAGTTCCTTTAGTGATTATGCCATTGTCTACGAGTTCCTTCATAATCTTATAAACGTCTAAAAGCTCTATATTTTGAAACTGAATATCTTGTCTTGATGTTAAACGTATCTTACCCGCTGCATATTTTTTTGAAATATCACTTATACATTGAAGTTGCTTTAGATCAATTACCCCACCTGGTATTCTAGTCCTTACCATATAAGTTTGTGAAGTTCTTTGTTCGTACACACCCATAGATACTCTAAATGCTTTAAATCTAATAGGGTCAAGCGTGCCATTTAAGTACTGATCAGCTTTTTCTTTAAAATCTTCTACAACTTTATAACTTTCTTGTGTAATGTTAATCATCTCTAGTCACCCCTTTTATGCTAATTAAAATTTGTTATTAACCTTATATAACTTGGTATTCAAGTTTAGTAACACCTAATTTATTAATCTTAAACAAATTAAATACTGGTTCTTCTTTTTCAAGTGATAAAATCCCATAAATTATATTCGGATCATAAGCAAGTCTTATATCTTCCTCTGATGGTCTTGATGGTGTATATGGATGAGAATGATAATTGCCAATAAAGACCATGCTTTCTCCTCTTATAATTTTTATAGTATTAAACTGCTCTTTAGGATCCATTGAAAAGTGTTCACTGCTTTTATCTAAGTTTGTAAGTGGGTATACTTTTTTTATATTAATAGTATCGCAACTTTTAGTTCCTGATAAAAACCCACAACACTCATTTGGAAATTCATCTTTTGCCTGTTTTATAATTTTACTAAGTTCCAAACTATCTATATTTATCATCTTAATCACCCGTTTAACTTTCCTGTTTTTAGATCACAAGATGGATTTGCATAGTCGACAAGCTCAGTTATAGTAGGTGCATCTCCGCAAACTCCACATTTTTTATTGTGATTAATTTTTATTTTTTTGAATTCCATCTTTAATCCATCATAAGTGAGTAAATATCCTGCAAGTGTCTGCCCAAGCCCTAGTATATATTTAATCGCTTCAGTTGCTTGAAGAGTTCCTACAACTCCTCCCATTACTCCTAAAACTCCAGCCTCTCTGCATGTTGGAACCATGCCTTCTGGCGGTGGTGTTTGGAATATACATCTGTAACAAGGTGTATTGTTATCCGGAATATAAGTAGTAAGTTGTCCCTGAAATCTTATTATTCCTGCATGAGAAAAAGGCTTTTTAGCAAGTACACAGGCATCATTTATTAGAAATTTAGCCGCGAAATTATCTGTTCCATCTATTATAAAATCATAATCCTGATCTTTTATAATTCTTAATATATTTTCAGATGTTGCAAATTCATTGTATGTAATAACATTTACATCTGGATTAAGTTCATTTATTGTGTCTTTTCCTGATTCAACTTTAAGTTTACCTACATCTTTAGTTTGGTGTATAATTTGTCTTTGCAAATTTGAAAGATCCACTACGTCTCCATCTACAAGACCTATTGTTCCTATTCCAGCAGCTGCCAAATACATAGCAGCAGGCGCTCCAAGTCCACCTGTTCCAATAATAAGAACTTTAGATTGTAGTAATTTTTCTTGTCCTTCAACTCCAACCTCTTCTAATAATATATGTCTTGAATATCTTTCAATTTGCTCTTCATTAAATTCCAAAACTTCCGCCTCCCATAAAGTATAAAACTTCTATTTCATCATTTTCTTTTAATATAGTTTCCGGAAAATTTTCTCTTTCTACAAATTCACCATTAAGTTGAACAGACACCATATCAGGCATTTCAACGTCCTCAATTTTCAACATTTCGGTCACGCTAACACCATCTTTAATTTCTTTTGCTTCACCATTTACTTTAATATTCATATTTATTCCTCCTATACTTTAAACAATTTACTTTTAGTTTTTTTCTAATACTTATTGTACATTTTTAATTATTTGTATTTCTGATTCCTTAACCAATCTTTAGCTTATTATACCATATCATGTTAAAGTACCAGAAATCTACAGTTTACTACTTTATGTTTCCATGTAAACATGTATGTTTAATTAATTATATCACATTATAATATTAATTTAGTAAAAACGTATCAATTTTTTTAATCTTTTATAAGAATTGAAATTCATAAAAATCTTTATAAAATTCTATTGAAATAGATTTTACAAAACTACTTAGAAATCAATAAAAATAATCACATAGTTCCCACTTTAAGTTAAGTGAGGAATATGTGATACTTAAAACAGTTTATTTTATAGTATTATTTAGAAATATAAATTTTAATTGTAAGATATATCTACTACTTTTCTCTATTATCTATAATTTCATTATAGGTTTTGTTCACAGTTAAATTCAAACTCATTTCCCAAGTTGATCTAAATCCAATCTTTTCATAAAGCTTTCGAGCACCTTTACCTGAAGCTATTAGCTTTACTTCATAAACTCCTTTTTTAATCAACCATTCATTCACTAATTTTAATAACCTTGTTGCTAATTCATTACCTCTATATTCAGGTACTGTGTAAACATCAATAATCCAACCATAAGCTCCAGGTTTAAATGTTAAATATGGAAAATCACTTTTAAGTACCGCTCCTACAATTGCTACAGGAGTATCATCTTCATTAAAGGCAATAAAATGCTTCATTCTATCTTCCAAATATTCTTTAACATAATACTCCTCTAATACTCTATCTACATTTTCAAGAAGTGAAGTCTTATCAACACCCATTTCCTCAAAAAGTAGTTTCCGCATACCTAAAGCTAATTTAATATCTTTCTGTGAGCCATCTTTAATCCAAATCTTATTTTCAATTGTCATAATATTAAAAAACCTCCATTCCTGTAATAATTAACGAAAAAACATTACTTAGCTAATCGATCAAGATGTTTAAATATTGGTTTTAATTTTTCTTGTTCTTCAAATTTTTTATTAAAGGAATTATCAATAATTTCTTCAATTTCAGTAATGCACACTGCAGCTAAATCTACATCACCAAGTTCCTCTCGCAAACCTATATATTTTTTTTCATATAGTGGGCCAGATACAAGGATTTTTATTGGTTTACCAATAATTTGAAAACTAAGTCCATTCTCCCCACTAATTAAAAATGAAACCTTTTTATCATACCAAAGACTACGAGTAAAATTTTTATAACTTTGTGATCCTTCAAGTAGTTCTAAATATTCTATATTTGCATCTTCATTAAAAAAAACAGATTCTTTAAGTTCTGCAAGTGGAATACCCGTCTCACTTAGCACTACTAAAACCTTAACAGCTTGTGCATTATTAATTAGATCCCTTAGCTCTTGTGATACATCTACTATCATATCGCACCTCCTATTTTGCAAATTAAAATTCTATTATTAAATTCTTGAAAGATCTCCATCAGGATGATTGCCACACCTTCGGTAATCGTCGAAATCAATTCCAAGATTGTACTTTCTACGAATATTATCAAGTCCTATAGCAAGCCTTACATAATACTCGAGTGAAGCATTTCTTTGATCATGAAAGGCCGATTCAGGTCTTGGTATCCAAACTACATATACTGTAGCTACTCCATGTATTGCAAGGTCTTCTGCCTCATCAAGTACCGCCTTTAAAGCAACCTCTTCATTAGTAAATCCATATGGCTTTGCAAGTTCTACTCCAGCTACTATTCCAGTATTTACATTCCCACGTCCAAATATATCTACTGCTTTAATTAATCTATCCTTCCACTGTTTATACCCAACCCATTCAGCTTTCCCTGGACAAATCCAATTAAAAAGTTCTTCATTAAGAACTTCTATATCTGATGTATAACTTGTCAATCCTGTTTCATCATATAATCGTCTAAGTTGCCTTTCATTAAAAGCAGTACCAATAAGCTGACTTGGGAACTTTTTGGTTTTAAAATTTTCACCAATAGCATTTAATATTTCTATGTAATAATTAACCTCTTCATCAAAAGGCTCCTCGCCTCTCGTATCAGAACCAGCTGTTAGGCATATGCTTGAAAAACGTCCCGGTTGTTTTAATGCTTCCTTAATTACCTCTGCAACTTCAATAGGATCAAGTTTTGTTTGAACTCCAAGCTCTGATTTTTGATGTTTAAAATTATTTACTATATCACAATATTTGCAGCCTTTGTCATTATTCCAAAAATGACAATAACTAGATGGCATCACCTGAAGTCTTTGTGGTCTTGCCGTAACTATATGTTGCATAGGTGTACCTTTTAGTGTATTTTTATTATAAAAGTCTGGTTTGTACCAATAATCAACCTCTTCAAGTATTTTACCTTGATCAGTAATTACTAATTTTCCATTAATATAATCTACAATGTATGGTTTGGATTCAATTGGTGCGGGATCAGTAAGAACTGTGGTACCATCCCTTAGAACTAATGATTCCGGTAGCGGAGTTAATTTTGAATCTCTTGAGCCGAACAAAGCCGCTCCTCTTACCTGATATAAGTCTTTATTAAATACAGATAAGGCCTCTTTAGAATAATGGATGCCTCTCCTTTGAATATCAATTTTAAGTATAATAAATTTTGGCATTTCCGGATATTTTTCTATTACCTCTATAAAGTTTAATTCTCTGTTATTCTCACTTTCTTCACCTAACCTCATTTTACAACCTCCCATATCTTTTTTAATGCCTTAATTCATTAATATAGAAATCCCTCGTTTTATCTTATTTCTATGTGAATTCACACATAGGGCATAATGTTTTAATTGTCTTTATTAACTCTTTTTCTATACTTGAAATGCGATGCCTTTTAGACCATATCATTACCACTTCCACTTCAAGGTTAACATCATCGATTGTTACCATACTTATGGAAGCCGAATTACGATAATATTCAGTCATAAGTTTAGGTACAAATGTGATGCAGGTGCCCGATGCTACAACATCCTCAATTATATTAGAGTTATCAAATCTATAAGCAACGTTTAGAGTTCCATATTTATTTAAAACATGAGAGATAGCGCAATTAGTTTCATATCCAGTATTATATAAAGCCAGCGGCTGCTCTAATGCCTCTTTAATAGATACACATTTTTTTTGCCCTATAATAGATTGTTTCCCTGTAATTAAAGCAAGTTCATCTTTAAATAGCCCTTTTATAACCACATTACTGTCCTCTACTAATTCCTTTGTATTTAATATAATACCAATATCTGCTTTTCCAGAAAGCACATCATGTACTATATCATTTGACTCGCCAACCTTAAGCATTATATTAACCTTTGGGTGTTTATATTTAAATGTAGTTAATATATTTACCATAATAGTATTACAAAAACTCGGTTCTACTGCTACCGAAATATCTCCAGTGAGCTCCATGGCATTTTTTCTAGCAATATTTTTCATTTCCTCTATTTGATCTATAATATCGATAGCTTTTCTTATAACTTCTTCCCCTACCTCTGTTGCCAGCATTCCTTGATTACTTCGTCTAAACAAAGAAACACCTAGCTCAAGTTCTAGTTTCGAGATTGAGGAACTAATGGCAGGTTGAGATATATAAGTATGCTCAGCAGCAAGTGATATAGATTTTGACTGAGCCACCTCAACAATATGGTATAGTTGTTCTAATCGCATGACAAACTCTCCTTTCCATTTAATAATAACTTTCGAGCTAGGTTTTCTTAAAATTACTTCTATGTATTAATCATTTTTAATCATCATATTATTTATAAGTTCTATAAATGTCTCTTTTGAATTTAATCCTCTAATTTTCTCTTTAACTTCACCTTCATTAAATATTAAAATATTGGGGACACCTTGAAGCCTGAACCTATAAAATAGAGGTTTGCACTTATCAACATCTACCCAATATGCTTTAATATTATCTTTATATTCATAAGCTATTTGTTCAATTATAGGTAATTGTTCTATACATACTTTGCATCTTTTTACCCAAAAAAACACTAAAACGATAGTATTACTTTCAAAAGTAAGACTATCAAATTCCTTTTCATCAATTTTAGTCAGTGCAATTTTATTCATTTTCTCAATCCCTTATTACATTATTTTATGCCCATTTATTAGTGATATAATCCATAATTAATTATTAGAACTCCAATGTAATTGTAAGCCTGGCAACCTGCTAGTTTGTTTATTAACAAGTCGCCACCTATGACCTACACCTTTAGTATTGCTTGAATTTGAGCCTCTAAGATGGCTTTAGGTTGAAATCCAGTAATTCTATCCTTTACTTCCCCATCTTTAAATATTAGTAGAGTTGGTATCCCTCTTAGCCTAAATCTTTTTACTAATGAATCATTTTCATCTACATCCACTGATAGTATTTTTAACTTTTCACTAAAGTCTGATGCTATCTCCTCAATTGCAGGAGATAGAGCCTTACAAACACCGCAACGCTCTGCACTAAAAAATACTACTACAGGTATAATACTTTCAAATGTTAAATCATCAAAATTGCTTGCGTTGATGCTTTGAATTAATTTACTTTCCATAAAGTTTACTATTCCTCCAATGCTTGATATATTATGCCACCCTCTGCATTCTTTGGAATAGGCGTACCAGATAAATAGCTTATCGTTGGAACAATATCTACTACCTTAACTTTTCTATCTATGATTTCTCCTTTCTTTATACCAGCCCCAATAGCTGCAAATAAAGCATTCATAGAATAACCAAGTAAAGAATGATTACTTAACCCATTTCCATGACATCTTGTAAATTCTGGTTCAAGGATATAAAATATATCTCCGCCATTTTCTCCACCTACTCCAAGTACTCCCATATCCTCTCTATTTAAAGCAAAACTAATTACTCTCTTTCCAGTTTTAGGATCCCTGTAGTTATAAAGATCATCTATAATTTTCGTTACCAAAGCATCATAATCCTTAGGATCAACAATTCCATCTGGATCGCGTCCCTTTAAGTTAACATAGATGAAAGTTGCTCTCTGCGCCACTGCAGTGGTGTTTTCCCAATCTATTTTAGGTACTCCATTTACTTCTTTAATTTTTGTATAACCAAGGTCTCCCATCACTCCTGTATTTAGTCCCCACATATCCCCTATTAAAGGAATTTCTACCCCAGGATTCTTTCCAACTCCACCATGATCTGAAACAACAAATATTGTAGTATCCTCATCTAAATGTTTGAGCATTTCTCCAATAAAGTTATCACTTACTTCATATATTTTATAAATAAGTTCTTGATATCTTTCGTATTCTGGTGAAGACTCTTCAAATGTATAATCCAAATAATAATGATTGTACATATCTATTCCATGCAAATGAATATAGAATAAATCCCACTCTTTATTAGCTAGCAAATAGTTTATAGCTCTTTCATGCCAATGGTACATTTCAGTTACAGATTCAAGCATAATTTGGTCTGCTGTAGGATTCAATCTATCATAGTTTACTGGTTGAAGCATAGGACCAGCCTTATCATAGATTTCCCCTCCAATTTCCTCTGGGAAAAAGTATTTTCCACCATATAGATCAAGAACGAATGAGCTATACAATTTTATATTACTTCCATCGGGATCAAAACTGATTACCCTTATTTTATAAGCTACCTTAGTATTTTTTCCATTAATTATATAAGTGTCATAAATCCAATCACTCCACTCATTAACCTTAGCTTCTCCTAATGGATTTTCAGACTGTTTATTAAGGTATATTTTAATTGTGTTATAGTTTGTCCCGTCCTCTGCAATAATTAAACCATACCGTCTTGATCCACCATTATTTACTGGTAAAATCACTTCTTTAGCCCCAGTAGGAGCATTTTTCCATCCTACGGCATCTTTAATTGGAGTTTTTATTTTATCAGATTTTGCTTCCTCCGATATTGACTCACCTGTCGCTTCCGAGGTTACAAGTTCTGGATCTTCATACCCATAGTTATGATGTTCTTCTTTGCTTAAAGTAGCCTGTATAGAAGAAACCTCTCCTTCAACTCTACAATCCGTACCACTATTATCTAATATATGCGATATTTCCTCTATTGGGAAATTTCCTTCAATGCATTCATACACCTTTTCATAATCTATATTTCCACTTAGATTTGTATATACACTTGTGCCATCAACATAAATATCATTTTCAGTTGTTGGTGGCCATGCCGTAGGATAATTAAACAGAATACTTTTTTTACCTTGACGTGCATAAGCACGCCATATTGGTTCTGCTTTTAAAAGATTAGAATTAAAACCATACTCCAATTGATCTAATGGATTTCCAAGTGTATGATTCCAAAAGCAAGATACGCCGTGAGTACTTGGCCACGCTCCAGTAGCTAGTGATGCCCAGTTAGGCGGTGTAATAGCAGGAAGTACTGCTTGCATTGAATATCCTACAGTTGAAACACCACCATCTAATACTCTTTTAAAATTCGGCAATTTCCCCTCTTTAATATATCTCTGAACCAATAATGGATCTGCACCATCAAGACCTAAAAGTAACACTTTTTTAGCCTTACCGTAACTACTTGTCATTTTAATTCCTCCTAATAATTTAATTAAACCGTGTAATCAGCGTGAACATTATTAATTAAATCTAATATTTTTTCTCTTAAATCTTTATATTCGGTAGTGAATTTAACTCTATTTGAATTATCACTAGTAATTCCATGGGTAAATTCAGTTCTAAATTCTTTTATTATTCTTCCTGGGCCTGATGACATAACAATTACTCTAGACCCTAGCGATAATGCCTCATCTACGTCATGTGTAATAAATAAAATTGTTTTCTTTGTTTCCCACCATATGTTCCTAATTAAATTTTGCATTTGATCTCTAGTAAGTGCATCAAGCGCACCAAATGGTTCATCCATTAGCATTACCAATGGACTATTCACCAAAACCCTAGCAATAGAAATTCGTTGTTTCATACCACCTGAAAGTTCATAAGGTTTATGTTTTCTAAATTCCAAAAGCCCTACTTTTTCAGTATAATGCTGTGCTATTTTATTTCCTTCTTCTTTTGGTATTTTTCTCATTTTTAAGCCGAATTTTACATTATCCTCTACATTTAACCAAGGGTATAGCGACGGTTGTTGAAAAACAACCCCCCTATTCCAATCTGCACCACGAATTGTATCCCCATTTATAGTTATTTCCCCTTCTGTAGGTGAAATAAAACCAGCAATTATTTTTAAAAGAGTACTTTTCCCACAGCCCGAAGGCCCTAGCAGGCATACAAATTCACCTTCCTCAATATCCAAATTTATATTTTCTAATGCGGTAGTTTTTTTACTGCCAGTTTTATATACCAAGCTTACTTTTTTTAATGATATAAGTTTTTCTTGACGGGTTGGCCCATTATTTTGATTCATGCTATCACCTCCAGGTAGTAATTGATTTTATTGTTATTTCAAGGCATCTTCTAAATATTTCGGATTAATTGCTTGCTCGTATTCAGAAACATCAACTTTAGTTGTAAGAGCTTTTTGGTCAACTAAAAAATCTCCTACCGCTTTTAAGCTTTTAGCGAAGTCACCCTTCTTACTGCTTGTTCCTAGATACTTGGATGATAATAATTCTTCAGGTGAGAGCCAAACAATCTCATTTGCCTGTTTAATTGCTGATGCCTTATCTATTTCAAGAGCAGTTGCCCATTTTTCGCCAGCACCTTCTGGATTAGTTTTAAATTCGTTTTGCGCTCTAATAAGAGATTTTATATATAATGAAACTATTTGTGGATACTTTTCACCAAATTCCTTGCGTACTACATTAATATTAGATGTTGGTGAACCTTTTGATGCTAAATCCTTACTAGAAATAAGTTTTGTTCCATCTTCATATAACTTAGATAAAGTAGGTTGCCATATATATGCTGCATCAATATCCCCACGTTTCCATGCTGCAAGAATATCAGCAGGTTTCAAATCAATTATTTGAACATTTTTTTCGCTAAGTCCCTCTAATTTCAATGCACTAAGCAAACTATAATGAGATGTGGAACTTATCGTTGTTCCAATTTTTTTACCTTTAAGTTCTTTAATAGACTTTACATTTGCCTTGTTCTTTACAACCAAAGCTTCAGAGTCTCCTATAACGTTGTCAATCCAAAATGCTTCATAAGGAATTTTATTAGCAACCGCTATTGTTACTGGTGGATCTCCTAAATCACCAAAATCAATTGCTTTAGATACCATTGCATTATTTATATCACGTCCTGCGTCGAAAGATACATATTTAAGTGTAACTCCAATTTTCTTTAAATCCTCTTCAAACCAACCTTCCGCCTTAACTAACAACTTGTCATCTACGCAGGATTGATATCCTATAGTTACTGTTTTAGGGTTCTCAACAGTTTTTGTTTCTGTTTTTGTTGCAGTTGAATTACCACATGCTGTTAAAGTTGATACTAATCCCCCAGTTAAAAGTATAACGCTTAATAATTTTGTGATATTTTTCATATAATTTAACCCCCTATAATTTTGTTGACATGTATTTTAAATTTTTAAAATTAATTCCTTGCAGCTATTCCTCGCCCTTCCATGGCACAACTTTAAATTCAATAAACCTAATAGTTCTGTCTATTATTATACTTGTAATACCCATTACAAGTATTCCCATGAATATTATGTCACTCCTCATAAATCTACTAGCATCAAAAACCATCCACCCAATTCCTGTAACTGCAGCAACCATTTCAGCTGCAACTAATGTTCCATAGGCCGTTGCCATCGCGGTTCTTATTCCGGTGAAAATATAAGGTAAGCAAGCGGGGAATATAACATGCCTAAAAACTTGTCCTTTATCCGCCCCAAGTGTATATGCACCATTAATATAATCGTCTTTAACACTCTTTACCCCTGACATAGATGCTATAAATAAAGGAGCAAATGCTGCAAGGAAAAGTAAAGTTATCTTTGATAAGTCTCCAATACCGAGCCATATAACCAAAATAGTATAATAAGCTAGTGGCGGTAGTGATTGATAAAACTCAACAAGTGGATCAAACACTGCCCTTACCTTGCTATTATAGCCACTAGCAAGTCCAAGTGGAATAGCAGTAATTAGAGCTATAGCAAAAGCCGTAAGCAGTCTAAACATACTATCACCCAAATGCTTCATTAGCGGATATCCCTTATATCCATTGAATAGTGCATCATTAAAACTACTTATCACTTTTGCAGGAGAAGGAATAAACACCTCTGATACTAATTCATATTTAGTGACAAAATACCAAGACAAACCTAACAATACAAAAGTTAATACCGATATTATCATTTCTATACTTAAACTTCTTTTAATCCATTGTAGATAATTGTTTTTTGTGAATTTATTAAATATCGCTTTAACCTTGCTTATGGGTTTAATGCCTTTCATTATCTTCTCTCCTCCTTTCTAATATTTCTCGTATACAATTCCTATATGTTTACTATATGCATTTCCTATGTGTTTACTATACTACAGGCATAACACTACTGTCAATTAACTAATACTTATACCCGCAATAACTAATGTTTATTTAGCCGTTAGACGCAGCCTATGGTTATTACCAAAAAAAATACAGCAAAAAAATTCTTTGCTGTATTTTTTTCTATATAACCTCCATCACTATACGAACATGTACAAACTATTAATCGTAGATATTTTTACTAAAGTATCTATCTCCCCTATCTGGGAGTATTATAACTATATTTCCCCTATCAATTGTACCCGCAAGTTTTGTTGCAGCTGATATTGCAGCTCCTGAGGAGCTACCTACAAATAATCCCTCTTTCAATGCAATTAACTTTACCATGTTTTTAGCTTCCTCATCAGTAATTTTAATAACACTCTCAACTAAATCCATTTCCATAGTGCAAGGCACAAAATTATTCCCTATTCCTTCGATATCATAACAATGCTCCTCACCTCCACCAATAGTTGAACCATAAGGATCAACTAGAATACCTTTTATATTCTTGTTTTTTTCCTTTAAATATTTCATGACCCCACTAAAAGTACCACCACTTCCGGCTCCAGCAAGAAAGTAATCAATTTCACCTTCTAATTCATCATATATTTCTGGTCCTGTAGTTTCATAATGAGCTGTTGGATTAGCTTCATTTTCAAATTGCTTAAGTGAAATAGAATTAGGAATATCATTTAATAACTCTTTTGCTTTATTAATTGACCCAAGCATTCCGTCTTTCCTTGGTGTGCTAATAATAGTTGCTCCTAATGCTCTCATCAAGGTTTGTTTTTCTATAGAAAACTTTTCTGGGACCACAAATATTATATTATATCCTTTATTTATGGCTGCAAGGGCCACACCTATGCCAGTATTTCCTGCGGTAGCTTCTATAATGGTATACCCTGCTTTTAGCAAACCTCTATCCTCTGCATCTTTTATCATATAAACTCCAACTCTATCCTTTACACTCCCCCCTGGATTCTCACCCTCAAGTTTTGCAAAGATGTTTATGCCCTCTTTTAGACCTAAATTATTAAGTTTAATAAGTGGTGTATTTCCTATAATATCTAAAATACTATTTATATATTTCACTATTAACACCTCTGCTTAAAACTACTCTTGCAACTTTAACCATTTAAACCGACCTCCCTAAATGCATTAATTAAGTCCTCCTCTATATCGTAAACATCTTCAATACCTACTGATAGCCTTACTAGATTATCGCTTATTCCTACCTTATCTCTAAGTTCTTTAGGTATTGCAGCATGAGTCATAGACGCCGGATGACAAATAAGAGATTCGACCCCTCCCAGGCTCTCTGCTAATGTTATAAGCTTTAATGATTCTAAAAACTTTTTGTAATCATATTCTTTTTTTATAACAAAGGACACCATTCCACCAAAACCTGAAGCTTGTGCCTTATGAATATCGCGAGATGGATGATCAATAAGTCCTGGATAATATACCTTTTCAACTTCTTCTCTTTTTTGTAAAAACTCAGCTATTTTAATTGCATTATCATTATGCCTATCCATTCTAACACCTACTGTTTTAATTCCTCTAATTAGAAGAAATGAATCGAAAGGCCCAAGAACTCCTCCAGTAGAGTTTTGTATAAAATGAAGTTTTTCTCCTAGGGTTTCGTTATTTACTACTACAAGCCCTGCAACCAAATCACTATGACCACCTAAATATTTGGTACCACTATGAATTACAATATCAGCGCCAAGTGTAATAGGTCTTTGGAAATAAGGTGTCATAAACGTATTATCAACAATAGTTAAAATACCCTTTTCCTTAGCAATATTGGATACCTTTTTAATATCCGTTATGTCAGCTAAAGGATTTGTGGGTGTTTCTATAAAAATGGCTTTAACGTCGCCTTTTATACTATCTCTTACCTGTTCAACTTCTGATGTATCTATAATTGAATATTTTATATTAAAATTGCTAAATATCTTGTCTAGTACCCTAAAAGTTCCACCATATAAATTATCAGATATTAAAACTCTATCCCCTGCTTTAAAAAGTGTTAATACTGCAGTTATGCCTGCAAGTCCAGAAGCAAAAGCAAATCCTCTAGTTCCTCCCTCAAGATGAGCTATTAGTTTTTCTAAAGCATCTCTTGTAGGATTTCCGGTTCTTGAATACTCATAACCCTTAGTTACTCCTAAAGCCTCTTGTTTGTAAGTTGAAGTTTGATATATTGGAATGTTAACTGCTCCTGTAAGCTTGTCACCATCAACCCCTGCGTGTATTAATAATGAATTAAATTTCATAATCCAATCCTCCTTTATTTGCTACTGCAATAAAAATACCAGTTTGCGTAAATTCTCCTTTACTTGAGTACCCTTTGCATTTTAACTCTGTATTCTCTATGCTCACCGTATTAAACCCTGCATCGGTTAACCACTCTTTCACTTGATCATTTGAAAAACCAAGCCACTCATCAAACATTTCTTCTTTTGCCCATTCTCCATTGTGCTCCTCTACATCTGATATTATTAAAGTTCCATCCTTTTTAATTATTCTAAACATCTCTTCAATAGCGCGTTTAGCATCCTTTACATGATGAAGTGCCATATTAATGAATATAATATCAACAGATTCATCAAACAAAACTAAATTGTCTATTGACGATTTAATTGGATATACATTATTGAATTTTTTAGTTTCCATTAATTTTTTTGTCTCTATTAGCATATTTACTGATTGATCTATGGAAAATACAATACTTGCATCTAAAGCAAGTGCTAATGATAAAAATCCAGTTCCACACCCAAGGTCTGCCACAACCTTATCTTTTATATTTACTTTAGATAATACTTTATACTTCAATCTTTCATCAAAATACTCACTTCTTATTACATTCCAATTTTGCGCTACTTCGTTAAAATAATCTAATGAACTCATAATATTACCTCCATTTTTTTAAAATCATTCTTGGGGTCAAAAAAAAGCCCCGCCTCATGTTAGAGACGAAGTCATATAAACTTCGCGATCCCACTCTAATTAAATATAGAATCCGCTTAATCCAAGCACTAAATGCTCTATCGCTTTAACGGGCGAACTCGTAGTCCCCTACTATAGCTTCGGGTCCATACTCCAAAGGGCACTTCATATATTACTAGGTAGAAACTTCTCAGCACCGCTTCTTCTCTGTACCCGCCTAACATACTACTTTCCTTTTTCATTGTATTTCTTAGTATTCATATTGGATTAGTCATAATTTATTATATGCATCATTGCATTTTTGTCAACCATATTTCTAAAATATTTATATTTTCATTTATTATGATTAATATAGCGCGCATAAAATAATAGCCCTGGAAAATCCAGCGCTATCATCCTACATTTATATTATAAAGTCCAAAGTATATTCAGAATTCAAATTTTTATACTTTTCTGCAAGATCCTGTAATGTAACAGACTCCATAACATCATTAATTTTTTCATTAACCTTTTGCCATACTACAGTGTTTATACAAACTTTTATTGTTTTATCAAGTCCTAAGACTCCATCATCATCTCCTGATATTCCTAAATCACCTTCAAGAATTCTTAAAACTTCACCTACTGTAATTTTTGAGGCTTCTTTTGATAATGTATAACCACCCTGTGACCCTCTTGCACTTTTAACAAGTTGCGCTTTTCTAAGTATTGAAAAAACCTGTTCTAGATAATTTTCTGATATGTCCTGTCTTTCAGCGATAATCTTTAATGGGATATATTCGCCAAATGAATGCACAGCAATATCAACCATAGCTCTTAACCCATATCTTCCTTTAGTAGAAATATTCATGCAATTTAATTCTCCTTCTTCTATGTAGTTTTAAACATTGATGATAAATCAGTCAGAATAACTACAAATGTTAAGCCTAATACCTTATCCAATGTTATCAACTCACAATTTAGTTTATTATAGGTAGAAGTTTTTAAGATACACTTGCTTTATATTGATTATTTATTCAGTAGTTCTCATTTTAATTATATTCATTAGTATTCATACCGGATTAGTTATACTTTCATTATATTACAAATTTTGTTTTTGTCAACATTAATTTCAAATTAATAGTTTTTTCTATGATTGATTTCAAATTAATAGTTTTTTCGCAACTTTATTCTCTAGACCCCCTCTTGTTGGCTTCCTGAACTTGAAGATTCAAAAGGCTACCTCCTAATTAGAAAGTAGCCTTAATAAGTAAATAAAATCCTCAATAAAATACTGAGTTGCCTTGTAAAGTTGCTTAAACTATCTTACTTTACTTTCCCACCTTCAATTACAAGGTTCTCTTCATAATCTTTGCCATACACTGGTGTTAACGTTGCTTCATATGCTTTGTGTACAAAGTTCTCTTTACCAAGTGTTTCTAGTTCTGCATTAATCCACTCTAAAAGATCTTTGTCGCCCTTAGCAACAGCCGGTGCAATTGTATCTTCTCCTCCAAGCGACGCAACTCCAACACTATACCCAGGATTTTCTTTAGCCCATGCAATAACTTCTGTGTTGTCATTTACAATAGCATCCCCACGACCATCCTTTAATGCCTGAAATATTTCTGAGTATTGTTCATATTTTACAAGCTCGATATCAGGGTAATTTTTTGTAAGAAAGGTTTCAGCAGTCGTTCCCTTAGCTATGATGACCTTTTTACCTTTTAGTTGATCTATTGAAGTAATTTTAGCACTATCAGGTGATACTATTCCAAGCGACACTTTCATGTAAGGGTTAGTGAAATCAACCTTTTGTGCTCTCTCATCTGTTACAGTAAAATTAGCCATTATTATATCAACTTTTTTAGATTCAAGATAAGCTACTCTACTTGCAGCATCAACTAAAACAAATTCGACCTTAGATTCATCACCTAAAAGATCTTTTGCAAATCTTTTTGCAATATATACATCAAAGCCTTGATTTTTACCATTTGAATCTACATAACCAAATGGAGCTTTATCACTAAAGACACCAATTTTTATAGTACCACGTTTTTTAATTGCATCAATAGAACTAGTTGATGTAGCAGTCGAATCATCCTTCTTTGCAGCTCCATTACTACAACCTACAAGACCTCCAACTATAATACTTGTAACAACTAAAGCAGCCATAATTTTTTTAATATTTACCATAATTCATCGTCTCCTCTTTAATAATTAATATTGAAATATATTTAGAAATTGTCGTGCTCTTTCTGTTTTGGGGCTCTTAAAAAACTCATCTGGTTTTGAAGTTTCGCATATTTTCCCTTCATCCATAAACACTATTCTGTCTGCAACTGATTTAGCAAATCCCATTTCATGAGTCACAATTACCATTGTCATGCCCTGCTTTGCAAGACCTAATATAACATCTAAAACTTCTCTTACGACTTCTGGGTCAAGAGATGCAGTCACCTCATCAAATAGCATTATTTCTGGATTCATACATAATGCACGTACAATAGCTATTCTCTGCTTTTGACCGCCAGAAAGCTGACGAGGGTATGCATCCTTTCGATCAAGAAGTCCAACTTTATCTAAAAGTTGTTCCGCCTGAGCATTCGCTTCTGTCTTATCCCTTTTTTGTACCTTTAATGGTCCAAGAAGTATATTTTCTATGACTGTCATGTGAGGGAATAAATCATAATTTTGAAAAACCATACCTATTTTTACGCGAACTTCTTGCCAATCAATGTTTTTTTGTATAAGGCTTTTATCTTTAAATTTAATGTCTCCACTTTTGATCTTTTCAAGTCCATTGAGACATCTAAGAAGCGTACTTTTCCCACATCCTGAGGGGCCTAGTACAACTAAAACTTCCCCCTTATGAAGGCTGAGGCTAACTCCCTTTAATACTTCCTTGTTGTCAAATTCTTTATGAATATCCTGTATATTAAGCAAGATATTATTATTTTCGTCCATTACATTCACTCCTAACCATTCCATTTAGTTTCTAACTTCTTCGATATCCTTGACAATGGATAACATATTATAAAGTACAACATAAATATAAAACCATAAACCCAAAATGATGCAGTAGGAAATTTAAAACGTGAACTTTCTATAATCTGTTGCCCAACCTTGACAACTTCTATAACTCCAATCAAAACCACAAGTGACGTAGTCTTAATCATTCTTGTAGCTAAATTAATAGTTCCTGGAATCATTCTTCTCACGGCTTGAGGCACAAGAACATACCTATAAAGTCCATAATAGCTGAGTCCCAAAGCCTTTCCAGATTCTATTTGATGAATAGGAAGTGACTGTAGTGCTCCTCGCACGATGTCTCCCATTTCTGCAGCACCCCAAAGACTAAAAACAATAATTGAAATAACCTTTCCACTAATATCTACATTGAGTGCCGTAGTAACTCCAAAGTAGAAAATGAAAAGCCAAACTAGAGTCGGTATTACTCTAAATAATTCAAGATATATTCTATTAATAATAAGTACAGGCTTTGATTTTGTTGTTCTACTAAGTCCTATAATAACACCTAATAATGAAGCTATTATAATTGATATAAAAGCTATTTCTACAGTTACAAATAGCCCTTCAAATAGGCGCCAGAAGTTTCTCCCCTCAAATATAGCCTTAATTCCCAAACTCTGCATACCGCACCTTCCTTTCCAACCAAGACAATAAAAATGATAGTGGTAAAAGTAAAACAAGATATACTACTACCAACATGGCCAAGGATTCAAATGTTTTATAATACATACCTATTAGATCCTTTGTTACATTCATAACATCTAATATTGATATAGCTCCAAGTATTGATGTCTCTTTTAATAAAAATATACAGTTTGCGCCTAATGACGGCAAACTAACAGAGAACGCCTGAGGAATTATTACATATCTGGCAAGTTGGAACTTTGATAACCCAATGCTAAGACCTGATTCGATTTGAGACTTACTAACTGCTTCTATTCCACTTCTAAATGCTTCTGACATATAGCTACCACCTAAAAAAGATAATCCAATTATTGCGCATGAATTTGCACTCATCTTTAACCCCAATTTGGGGAGACCATAATACAGAAAAAATATCTGCACCAGTAATGGCGTATTTCTCGAAAGTTCTATATATGCCTTAACAATAACTCCCATGACTTTTACTTTAAAATATAATATTACACTACATAAAAGTCCAATAATCAATGACATTAGTATCCCACCAAAAGCTAGCTTCAATGTGATCCATACAGCCTTTTCATACAGAGGCAAGCTGCTTACTATAAAATTCCAGTCAATATTCATCTTATCATCGCCTTTTCATTACATTCTCTTTAATGCTCACTAATGTTCACATCTATTTTACATAAACTTTACTGTATATTAACATATTTTAGAACAAAAATAATTCCTACAATTCCTGTAGGATTAATTATATTGTAACTATATTAATTAACTTTGTCAATATCATTTTCAACATAAACACAATTTACTATAAAGTTTAGATGTTTTTTATTATCCATTAGTATTCCTCTTTATTTATGGGTGTTTTATTTAAATTACATTATTCACCTCAAACATCGCACAAAAATATTAGACTAAATACTTTATCTTGTACTAAAAAGTATTTAGTCGAATGTTTAAATTATTTATTCTATTTTACTTTCCCATATATCTATCCATTCACCTCCAGTAATCTCTACCATATCCCTAGGGGTAACCTTAACAACAAGATTTTTCATGCCGGCGGAAACAGATATATAATCTTTCTTTTTTAATGAAATATCAATATAGACCTTTAGATGATTTTTCAATCCAAAAGGACTTAAGCTACCTGATGGATGTCCTGTAATTTCTCTTGTTTCATTCCTACTTGGCATACTTGGACTTGCCTTAAAATAATGTAGAAACTTTCCAGCACTCATTCCCCTTTTTTTGTCAGTTACAATCAATATAATTTCTTTTTTTAATTTAAAAGCTAACGTTTGAGAATCATATGCCTCTCTAGCCTTAAATGAGTTTATAATTGAACATTCTAATCCTTTATCCAAAAAATCCTGAACCACACTGCCTATACTCATCTTTCTTTCCTTTCATTAATTTATTACTGCCGACAAATCTCTGTTGAAAAAGATATTTTAAAGATGTTTTTAAAACTATTCCTACTATTTTTATCATTTATATTTAAATAGATATTCGCTTAAATTAGAAACACGATCTGAATTTTTAAAAACAAAAGATTGCGATTGATAAATCGGAACTGCTGCGGTTCCTGTAGCAGGTACTAAAATCTGCCTTCCATTTACTATCATAGTTTTAAAATTTAATTTTTTATCTGTCATAATATTTTCTCCTTTCATTTTTTTATAGATATTATAGATATAACCGCAAGATGCCCTACTCTTTAATAATTAAATTCTCTTGTTTAGTATATTAAGTAATTTTAGCTTTTCTATATAAAAAAAGTTGCTCCCCTATAAGGAAAGCAACTTTTTAAACTTTATTAGGCAATTATATTGTCTAATAAAATTTGCTTACATCCTCATCTATCAGATTTTACAATCTGCTGCAATTAACACCAATACATTTCCATAGAAAATGTTGGTTGTCGGGCATCATCGGGCCAGTCCCTCTGCCTCTCTGGATAAGTTATATTCAATTATAAAAAATATTCTCTTTTATACCGTCTTAGCAAGTGCTTGCTCCAAATCGTATATAATGTCATCAATACCTTCTACTCCAATTGAAAGTCTTATAAGATCTGGAGTAACTCCTGCAGCTTTTTGCTCTTCTTCATTAAGTTCTGCATGAGTTGTGCTTGATGGGTGAATCACTAGAGATTTTGCATCAGCAACATTTGCAAGTAATGAGAATAACTCTACACTGTTAATAAATTTTTTGCCAGCCTCAAGTCCACCTTTTATTCCAAATGTAAATATAGATCCTGCTCCCTTTGGTAGGTACTTTTTAGATAATTCTTTATATTTACTCGTTTCAAGTTCAGGATAATTTATCCATGAAACTTTTGGATGTTTACTCAAAAATTTAACTACTTTTCTAGCATTTGAAACATGTCTCTCAACTCTAAGTGATAATGATTCAAGTCCCTGAAGAAATAAAAATGCACTCTGAGGACTAAGAGTTGCCCCAGTATTTCTAAGTAATTGAACTCTAGCCTTTAAAGCAAATGCTGGAGCACCTAAATCTGCGTATACCAGTCCGTTATAGCTTTTGTCAGGCGTTGTAAAATCAGGGAATTTACCACTTGCAGCCCAGTCAAATTTTCCACCATCAACTATAATTCCACCAATTGTAGTTCCATGCCCACCGATGAATTTAGTTGCTGAGTGTATAACTACATCAGCTCCAAACTCAATTGGACGAGATAGGAAAGGAGTTGCAAAGGTACTGTCAATAATAAGTGGTATTTTATTTTCATGTGCAATATTCGCTACTGCTTCTATATCTAAAACATTTATTTTAGGATTTCCTATTGTTTCACCATACAGTGCTTTCGTTTTGTCTGTTATAGCTTTTCTAAAGTTTTCAGGATCATCTGGATCAACAAATATTACATTAATTCCAAGTTTTCTAAGAGTAACATTAAATAATTCATAAGTACCACCATATAACGTACTAGCAGCAACTATTTCATCACCTGAGTTTGCTACATTAAGTATTGAATAAAATATTGCAGCTATTCCTGAAGCAGTAGCAAGTCCTGCCACTCCACCTTCAAGCTCAGCAACTCTCTTTTCAAATACATCAGTAGTTGGGTTCATTATCCTTGCATATACATTTCCTGGTTCTTTTAACTGAAATAAATTTGCTGCATGGTCCGCATTTTTAAATACAAAAGATGATGTTTGATAAATGGGAACTGCTCTTGATCCTGTAGTAGGGTCAGGCACCTGACCTGCATGTACCTGTAATGTTTCAAAACTTAATTTACGCTCACTCATAATAAATTCTCCTTTTTTATATTTATTTTTAAAATTTGATTTATACGATTAAAATAATTCCCAATTCCATATTTAAGCTTTATTATTGTTTTAAAATTACTAATAAGCAAACTTTATACTTAATACCTAGTATTCATATATGTTTATATGTATGTTATAATTAGGATAATGCAATTCAGATGTAATGTCAAGCATTTATTTTAATATTTCTAAGTTTTATAAGACATTTTCATAATCGTCTTAATGTTAGTAATTTATTGTAAACATTAAGTCTAGCTATCTTACTTAAACCTTAGTTAATGTGAGTCTTCCTTTATTGTGCTAACGCTAAAATTGCACGTGCATAAATTTTTGTAAGATTAATAAGCTCCTCTATTTCCAATGCCTCATTAGCTTGATGTACAATATATTTTTTCCCAGGTAACCCCGGACCAAAAGCAACAATATTAGGGACATATCCTGCATAGGTGCCGCCACCTATTGCCAATGGTTTTTCATCTAAGCCTGTATGATCTTTAAATACTTTTAAAAGCGTTTTCACTAAAGGATGCTCTAATGGGAAATTTAAAGGCTCAATACTAACAGGATTTTCAATTTTAAGCCCTGTGTTTTTTAGCTTAAGTTGAATTAAGCTGAAAATTTCATTGAGCTTATAATTAACTGGAAATCTTACATTAATAGTTACACTAGCATTAACATCATTAACTTCTATTAACGCTAAGTTCAAAGATAGTTCACCTGACACTTCATCCTTTAATGCCAAAGAAAAAGATTGACCATCAGTTTCCATTCCTATATTTTCATGTAAAAATGAAATATATTCACCTAATTCTGATTCTTTTGATAACACGCTATTTAAGAAACCTACTAATTGCATAATAGCGTTTTTCCCCATATGAGGGGCCCCTCCATGAGCTGTCAAACCAAAAGATTTGATTATTATCTGATTTTTCTTTTCATTTTTAATTAATTGCAGTTTTTGTCCAGTTAGTTTAATATACTGGTTTAATTTCAATTCTAGCTCCTCTATATTTTCAACTTTCAGTTCAACCTGTGCAAAATCTGGAACCATATTATCTTTAATTCCACCTATTAAAGAGATAACCTTCACCTCTTCTTCAGAGTTTTTACTAAAAGTCTTAAGAAGATCAAAAGTTGTTCTTCCTTTTTCAGCATAAACAAGTGGAAATCCTGCATCTGGTGTAAACCCAGCAACAGGAGCTTTTTCATGTTGCAGGTAATATGGAATTTCTTTGCATCCACTTTCCTCACTTGTACCAAACACAATTCTAACTGCCTTTGATAATTTAGCTTTACTTTCAACTATTGCTTTTAAAGCATAAAGAGCTGCTAAAATAGGTCCTTTATCATCCAACACACCTCTCCCATAAATTTTCCCATCATGAATTTCTCCTCCATATGGTGGATGTATCCAGCCCTCCCCTTCGGGTACCACATCAATATGTCCAAATATTCCAATATAGTCCTCACCCTCTCCAACTTGTGCATAACCTGCATAACCGTTCAAATTTTCAGTATGAAACCCTAGATTTTTTGCTATCTTAAGAGCCTCCTTTAATGTTCTATAAATTCCTTCACCAAAAGGTTTACCTTCACTAGGTTCTTCATTCACTGATTTTATCTTTACTAATCTTTGTATTGATTCAATCAATTCATCCCTTAAGTCTTCAACCTTGCTTTCAATATTCACTCTTTTACCTCCATTGTTCTATTTCTTTTTTTGTTCCTAAAACAAAATGCCCTTCTTCAACCTTTATAAGTGTTCCTTTTTCATAGTCAATCTTACCTTTTTCATAAACTTCTCTTTTTCTATTACGCTCTGAAATAGGATTTGGATGAGGTATAGCTGACAATAATGATTTAGTATATGGGTGAATGGGATGATGATAAATATCGCGAGAATACCCAATCTCTACGATTTTCCCAAGATGCATAACTCCAATTCTGTCACTAATATACTTAACCATAGATAAATCATGTGCTATAAATATATAAGTTAAATTCCTCTCTTTTTGAAGCTTTTTCAAGAGATTAACCACCTGTGCTTGTATAGATACATCAAGTCCACTTATTGCCTCATCAGCAATAATAAAATTCGGTTCTACAATCAAAGCTCTAGCTATACCTATTCTTTGACGTTGCCCTCCACTAAATTCATGAGGATATCTATTGGCATGTTCTCTTGATAATCCAACCGTACCCAAAATGTCATAAACTTTTGCTTCTCTTTCTTCTTTTGTTTGGTAGAGATGTTGGATATCCAGTCCTTGAGCTACTATATCCAACACTTTTTTTCTTGGGTTAAGTGAAGCCATCGGATCTTGGAAAATCATTTGCATATTCGTTCTTAACATTGCATTAGTTTGCTTAGAAATAGAGCCGGAAATTTTCTGATTTTCAAAAATGACTTCTCCTGTAGTCGGTTGATTAAGCCTAATAATACTCCTACCAGTAGTAGATTTTCCTGATCCACTTTCACCAACTAAGCCAAAAGTTTCTCCTCTATAGACATTAAAAGATATATCATCAACAGCCTTAATTACAGTTTTTCTATTAACTTTAAAATATTGCTTTAAACCCTTTACTTCCAATATAATTTCTTCTTCCACTTTAACCCCTTCCTTTCCGCATTGTGGCTATTCGATCTTGTAGTGAAGTAGGCATATCAACTTTTGGTGCATACTCATCAAGCAACCAGGTGGCTGCAAAATGAGTTTTGCTAATTTGAAAAAACGGTGGCTCTTCTTCCCTATCTATTTTCAAACTATATTCACTTCTTAAACTAAAGGCATCACCCGCTGGTGGATGTAACAGGTTAGGTGGACTTCCTGGAATAGAATACAAAGTTTCACTCTCTTCCTCCATATCAGGTAAAGATGCTAATAATCCCCATGTATAAGGATGCTTTGGGTCAATAAAAATTTCTTCAGCTTTTCCATACTCAATTATCTTACCAGCATACATTACCGCGACGCGATCAGCTACCTGAGCTACCACACCTAAATCGTGGGTTATGAAAATAATGGATAATCCCATTTTTCTTTGAAGTTCTTTAATTAATTCTAATATTTGCGCTTGTATAGTCACATCCAGAGCTGTTGTGGGCTCATCTGCAATCAATATCTTGGGATTGCACGCTAATGCAATTGCTATTACAATCCTTTGTCGCATACCCCCACTCAATTGGTGTGGATAGTGATTATAACGTATCTCAGCTTCTGTTATTCCAACTAATTCTATCAATTCTACAGCTTTCTCTTTAGCTTCTTTTTTAGAAAGATTTTGATGTTCTAGCAAACTTTCACGAACCTGTTTCCCGACTTTCATTGTAGGATTTAACGCCGTCATAGGATCCTGAAAAATCATGGCGATTTCTTTACCTCTTATTTTTACACGTTCTTTTTTTGTTAACTTAAGCAAGTCCTGATTTTGATAAAGCACTTCTCCCTTTTCAATTATTGCATTTTTAGCAAGAAGCCCCATCAATACTTTAGCCGTCACAGATTTACCCGATCCACTTTCTCCAACAATTGCTAAAGTTTCTCCTTCTTCTAAATATAAATCAACACCTCTTATTGCTTTTACATGCCCTGCATGAGTTTTAAATGATACATATAAGTTATTTACTGCAAGTATTTTTTTCAATTTCATTACCTCCTAGAGTTGCTTCATTTTAGGATCAAAAGCGTCTCTCAATCCATCGGCTACAAGATTAAAACTTAGCATCAAAACAGCTAAAACAATTACAGGAGATGCAACAATATATGGATAAACAAGGATAGATTTATACCCATCATTAATCAAAACGCCTAAAGATGCCATTGGTGGTTGAAGGCCTAACCCAATAAAAGCTAAGAATGATTCGTAAAATATGGCATTAGGCACTGAAAACATATTCATAATGATTACTTGTCCGAATACATTAGGTAATAAGTCGTGAACTAATAAAAAGCTTGTTGATGCACCCAGCGTTTTAGACGCTAAAATAAAGTCCATTTCCTTTAACTTTAAAACCTGTGAACGTACTACTCGACTCATCCCAATCCACCCTGTAATAACTAGCGCGAGTGAAATAGAAACAATCCCCGGTTTGAGTATCATAACAAACAAAGTCACAATAACTAGATTT
>Ga0209123_1000393_pt1 | contig 59342 bp, 53 predicted proteins | sample BarGraIncu00431A_FD_184500 | JGI IMG/M metagenome (GOLD analysis project Ga0209123, IMG submission 184500) | Arctic peat soil microbial communities from Barrow, Alaska, USA - Barrow Graham LP Incubations 004-31A (SPAdes) (version 2) | ecosystem: Environmental > Terrestrial > Soil > Wetlands >... | reverse complement strand
CATATTGGCTTTAGCCAAATAGTATTTAAAATTTGGCTAAAGCCTTGTAGATCTATATCATTTTATCCGCCCCATAAATGGGACGGCAATTGAAATAAACATATTTTCTCTATAAAATTAAAATAGGACATTATTTACTTCCACTTACTTATGTGACAATTATTATTGATATATTTCTTAATTCTTTGTGTTTTTAGACCCCCAATCCGTCAGCCGACGGAGGCTTAAGAGTGCGTCAAATAATCGACTGAGCAAAAAATAAATCTCAAAAACTACGTCTTAAAGCCCCCATTGGGGGGTTGGGGGTCACAACTAAAACATATCATTAAATATTATTGAGTACTTATCTAGCGAGTGTCATCACTCATTATACACCCACCATCACCAATTATATAGGTGTCATTGTTCATTATACACCTGCCATCGCCAATTATATATGTGTCATCACTCATTATACACCTGCCATCGCCAATTATATCTGTGTCATCACTCATTATACACTCGCCATCGCCCATTATATAGGTGTCATCGCTCATTATACACCCGCCATCGCCAATTATATAGGTGTCATCACTCATTATACACCCGCCATCGCCAATTATATAGGTGCCATCGCTCATTATACACTCGCCATCGCCAATTATATAGGTGTCATCACTCATTATACACTCACCATCGCCAATTATATCTGTGTCATCACTCATTATACACCCGCCATCGCCAATTATATAGGTGTCATCACTCATTATACACTCACCATCGCCAATTATATAGGTGTCATCACTCATTATACACTCACCATCGCCAATTATATAGGTGTCATCGCTCATTATATACTCGCCAACGATTTAATCTATATCAGCACTAATACTTTATAAGTCTTGCATAATAAATATTCAAAAAAAACGCCCTGGAAAAATCCCAGGGCGTTCTTAATCTTTTGTCTTTGTTCTTTAATCTATCATCTATTTATAAAGTCTCTCCATTGCTTCAATAGTGGCTTCTCTGCTACCAAATGCCGAGAAACGGACATAACCCTCACCACTAGCGCCAAATCCGGCTCCAGGAGTAGTTACAATATTTTTCTCTTTCAGCAGGTAATCGAAATATTCCCAACTTCCCATTCCTTCCGGAGCTTTTGCCCAAACGTAAGGCGCATTCACACCACCAAAAATGGTATATCCGGCTTTTGTTAATCCGTTGCGAATAATGCGGGCATTCTCTGTATAAATATCAATAAGGGCTTTTACTTGCTTTTTACCTTCGGCAGTATAGGTGGCTTCAGCTGCACGTTGTACTACGTATGAAGTACCGTTAAACTTGGTACATTGACGACGGTTCCATAGTTTATTCAACGATACAGGTTCACCGTTTTCCGAATAACCCATCAATTGTTTCGGAACAACAGTATATCCACAACGGGTTCCCGTAAATCCGGCAGTTTTCGAGAAACTGCGGAATTCAATGGCCACATCTTTGGCGCCATCAATTTCGTAAATGCTATGAGGTACGTTTTCTTCAGTAATAAACGCTTCGTAAGCTGCATCGAAAAGCAAGATTACATTGTTTGCTTTTGCATATTCTACCCACACGGTCATTTGTTCTTTGGTCAGTGTAGTTCCTGTTGGGTTATTTGGGTAACAAAGGTATACCAAATCCACTTTTTCGGTTGGTAGTGCAGGTACAAAATTATTATCCGCATTGCAAGATAAATACACAAGGTTAGTCCATTCTCCGCTGGCAGTAGGTTCGCCTGCGCGTCCGCCCATAGCATTGGTGTCTACATATACCGGATAACTTGGATCGGTAATAGCCACACGGTTGTTCTTGTCAAAGATGTCACCAATATTTCCGGTGTCGCTTTTTGCCCCGTCACTTACAAAGATTTCATCAGCTTCGATAGTGATTCCTCGTGCTACAAAATCATTTTCCACAATAGCTTCACGTAAAAAAGCATAGCCTTGTTCAGGACCGTAACCTCTGAAAGTACTTGCGCTGCGTTGTTCGTCAGCAGCTTTAATCATTGCATCCACGGCAGCGTCGGGTAGGGGCAGGCTCACATCGCCAATTCCCATGCGAATGATGGGAGCAGTTGGATTCTCTTCTTTATGTTGTGTTACTCGTTTTGCTATTTCCGAAAATAAATAAGTTGCCGGAATCTTGATGAAATTCTCATTAATTTGTGCCATAATTGTCAGTAAGTAGTTTCTATATTGTAGTTTGTATAAGGTAGCTCAAGTTTTTCGCTGGCAGGATATTTTTCTTTCTACCAGCTACTTACTTCTTACTACCGACTTAATTAAATTGTTCCCTCAAACACCGTAGTTGCACCACCGGTGAGGTAAACGTGGTTATCATCGGCCTTCCATTCAATGGTGAGTTCTCCACCCAGTAGCTCCACGGTTGCTTTTCTTTCGGTATGTCCGTTTAGTACGGCTGCCACCACCGAAGCACAAGCTCCTGTTCCGCAGGCCAGCGTTTCGCCCGAACCACGTTCCCAAACACGCATTTTCAAGCGATCTTTCGATAACACTTCAATAAATTCGGTATTGGTGCGACGGGGAAATATAGATGCATTTTCAATAACCGGACCCACTTTTGGTAAATCAAGTTCGCTAATGCCGCTGGTAAATATCACTGCATGTGGATTACCCATCGAAACACAGGTAATATTGTAGTTTGTCTCCGGGCTAAACGTCACCGGTTCATTTATAACTCTATCTTGCTTGAAAGTGGTCGGAATCAGCTCACCATTCAATATCGGTTCGCCCATATCCACGGTTACACTTTTTACTTTGTTGTCGGCATCTACCGTCAATTTCAAAATTTTTACACCGGCTAATGTCTCAAGAGTAACTTCTTTTTTGTCGGTTAATCCTTTGTCGTAAACAAACTTGCCTATACAACGAGAGGCATTTCCACACATTTCCGATTCGGAGCCGTCGGCATTAAACATGCGCATTCTGAAATCAGAGTTTTCCGATGGTAAAATCATTACCAATCCGTCAGAACCAATCCCTTTGTGGCGATTGCTGTAAAAGATGGCGAAGCTTACCGGATCTTCAATTTTTTCTTCGAAACCGTTGACGTATATATAATCGTTTCCGATTCCATGCATTTTGGTAAATTTCATATTCTATGATAGTTGTTTTTAGTCAAATCATTTATAAATAGTCTACAAAATTAATCAATACGGCAGCAACGACAACAAACTACCTTCAAAGGTTTCAAAATAATACTATTTATTTACAATATAACGTAATTATAAAAGATTTACTTATACTTTATCCAAAATAAAGCATTATTTTGGATAAATTGATATTTGAAGTTTATCAATTACTGCGTGCAATTTACACATAATGTTTTGTTAAGTAAACGGTTTGTGATTCTGATACTGCAATTTTAATCAATTGATTCAGAACTGAAACGGCGCTAAACGGATACGAATTATCTAATTGTAAATTAAAGTTTTATTCGTTTCTAAAACGCAATAGTTTGGCATTTGTTCGAAAAATTCTTCAACCAAACTCGATGCCAATTAAAAAAATGTAGTATTTTTACAACCGAAATCAAAACAAACACACAATGGTATATAAATTCACAATGCTATCCGATGAAGTGGATAACTTTGTACGCGTTATCAACATCGACTCAGAAGCCAAATTCTTCGAGTTGCACAACGCTATTCTCGATTCGGTGAATTACGAGAAAAATCAGATGACATCCTTTTTTATCTGTTCTGATAATTGGGAAAAAGGGCAAGAGGTTACTTTAGTTGAAATGGAGTCGAGCTCTGAATATGATAATCTTATCATGGAAGATACTACTCTGGAAGAATTATTGTCGGAGGAAAACCAAAAACTGCTTTACGTTTTTGACATGATGTCCGATCGCGTTTTCTTTATGGAGTTGACTGAGATCATTCCACTCAAAAATTTGAAAAAAGCAGTTTGCGAGTCGGCCGAAGGCGATGCACCACTACAAATAATGGAGGATGAAGGAATTGTTATAGCTCCACCAAAAGCTGTTATTGATGAAGAATTTTATGGAGATCAGGATTTCGAAATGGACGAACTGGACGAAGAAGGTTTCGGTGAAATGAATTTTGATGATAGCAGTCTTTTTGCAGAAGATCCAAAGTTCTAAATAACGTACAAGAAATTTGATAAAAGACAGAAAATAAGCTCGTTTATTTTCTGTCTTTTTTGTAACTACTTTGCACCTCTATTCAATCAAATGTAAGTTCTTTTGCTTGATTAATAACAAAGTAAGTCTTATGCCTCGGAGAGGCTAAATGTAAATAACCCTCGGTAAGCGAAGCGCAACCGGGGGATGGAGTAAACATATAGCCTGACATTTGATTTTCAGTTCGACTTGTCGAACTGGAAATAAAACTAAATAAAAATCATTTTAATATGTTCTGAACAATTAATGTTATACAATTGAATAACAAAATAATAATGGACAATAGCGATAACTGTCAACTGTCAACTGTCAACTATCAACCAAATAAGACTTTACTTGTTATTCTTGGCCCAACAGGTGTAGGAAAGACCAATGTCAGTCTGCGTTTGGCCGAGCATTTCGGATGCCCAATCGTTTCGTCCGATTCGCGTCAGTTTTATCGCGAGTTGAAAATTGGCACTGCAGCTCCCACCGATGAGCAACTCAGTCGCGTAAAGCATTATTTCATTGGCTCACATTCCATTTTCGACGAATATAACGCCGGGCAGTATGAACAGGACGCTATTCAATTATTGGACGAGTTATTTCTCGTGCATGACGTGGTAATGTTGGTAGGTGGATCGATGATGTATATCGATGCTGTGTGCAACGGCATGGATAATATCCCAACCGTGGATGCCGAAACGCGCACTTTCTGGCAACAACAGTTTGCTGCGAAGGGTTTAGAATTTATACAAAATGAATTAAGACGCCTTGATCCGAAACATTTCGAAGATGTGGATCAGCAAAATCCTAAACGTATCTTGCATGCGCTGGAAATCTGCAGCATGACCGGAAAGCCCTATTCCGATTTACGCACCGGTGAACGCAAACAACGAAATTTCAATATCCTTAAAGTTGGCTTGAACCGACCGCGCCCCGAATTGTATGACCGCATCAACGCCCGTGTGGACGAAATGATGACAGAAGGTTTGCTGCATGAAGCGGAACAGTTTTTTCAGTACCGGCACCTCAACACCATGAACACTGTGGGCTATAAAGAGCTTTACGAGTACATGGATGGCAATTGGACACTCGACTTTGCGGTGAATATGATTAAACAAGATTCCCGTCGATACGCTAAACGCCAGCTTACCTGGTTCAATCGTGACAAAGAAATACATTGGTTCGAACCAACGGACGAAGACGCAATTTTAGAGTTTGTTGCTAATATAAGCCACTAAGTATCTTGAATTGTTCTTTCGAAAGTGCAAAATTGAATAAGAATTGTATTTTGCAAAGAGCAATTTATTCTCCTTCTTGAGAGATGTTTATTGCCACGAAGTGGCTAAATGTGAATAACCCCCGGTAAGTGAAGCGCAACCGGGGGGATGGAATAAATAGGTAGCCTGACATTTGATTTTCGGTCCGACTAGTCGGACCGAAAATCAAATAATTACAAGATTGGTTCGGCGTTTAGTAATAGCAAAAGTTTACACTTATAAGTGACAACATTATTGTAAATTACATATTCCTGAATAGATTCATTTTTTTAAGCAGTCCCTAAATATAAATTTTAAATTCAATTTTGAAAAGAATAAACTAACAATATGATTATCAAAGAAAATATATCTCTTCTTTCATACAATACCTTTGCCATCGACGCAAAGGCCGATTATTTTATTGAGTACAATTCTGTGGAAGAACTGCAAACCGCTTTAAAATCGGAAATCGTCAAATCAAATCGCCTGCTTCACATTGGCGGTGGTAGCAATTTACTTTTTATGAAAGATTTCAATGGCGTGATACTTCATTCGGCTATCAATTTCATAAAGAAGGTGAGTGAAGATGCTGATACCGTTATGCTGGAAGCCGGAGCCGTTGTGAATTGGGACGATTTTGTGGCCTACACGGTCGAAAACGGTTGGGGAGGAGTGGAGAACCTTTCGCTTATCCCTGGCGAAGTAGGAGCATCGGCTGTGCAAAATATAGGTGCATACGGCGTGGAAGTGCAAGATGTGATTGTAAAAGTGAATGCGGTGGAGATAGAGACAGGCGAGCCTAAAATATTTTCGGTCGAAGACTGTCAATACGGTTATCGCGAGAGCATCTTTAAAAAGGAATTAAAAGGAAAGTATATTATTACTTCGGTTATATTTAAACTACAGAAACAACCTCAATTTAAACTCAACTATCAGCATTTGGAAGCCGAAGTATTGAAAAATGGCGATATTAACCTGCAAAACATTCGTCAAACGATTATTACCGTTCGCGAGAGTAAGTTGCCCGACCCCAAGATTTTTGGGAATGCAGGAAGTTTCTTTATGAATCCGGTTATTTCTAAAACTCATTTCAACGAATTGCAAGCTCAATACCCTCAAATTCCACATTACTTTGTCTCCGAAACAGAGGAAAAAGTTCCTGCAGGTTGGCTTATCGACCAATGTGGATGGAAAGGAAAGCAAATAGGCAATGCCGGCGTTCACGACAAACAAGCCCTGGTATTGGTCAACAAAGGCGGAGCCACCGGTGCCGAAATCGTTTATCTAGCCGAGCAAATCCAAGCCTCGGTAAAATCCAAATTCGGCATTGAACTTCGTGCAGAAGTGAATTATATCTAAATTCCATTTCTGAGTAATAAAAAAATGGCTATCTCGTGTTGAGATAGCCATTTTTAGTATAGGATGTTGTGTAAATTAGAAGAAATATTTTACTCCAAATTGTATTTGCCAGCGAGAAACTGAACTATTATAGTCCTTAAATGTATTAGTCAAAATACTACCAGACTGTAAAGGCATTGTAAAGCCCGGAGTATAGTTGTTTGTTGAAAGAGGTTTTGTTGTCATGGTCAAGAACTGATATTGTTGATTTCCCAAAAAGGTTGTTGATTGAACTCCCCAATTTTTATTGAGCAAATTAAGTACATTGGCAATATCAAAACTGAAACGAAGTGTATGAACTTCTCCATTAGCCAATGGTAGTTTAATATCGTGTGATAAATTTGCATCCAATTGTTGTTCGTAATGAGAAACAGCACCATTACGAGCCGAATATTCACCTCTATGTTTGCTCAAATATGGATCTTGATTGATGAAAGCATCAATTTGACCCCAAATTTGTGCGGGTGTTCTGGTGTCACCAGAAGCCGGAACAATATTTATTTGTGATTGATCTTTAGGAATAAATATCAAATCATTCATATTTTGTCCGTCACCATTTAAGTCACCATTATAGGTATATGAATAGCGGAATGGTTGATAGATTTGATAAACGACTCCAAATGAAGTAGAAGAGTTTTTACCCCAATTTGCAGTATACGAAGATTGTAGTAATAAACGACCATCAAAAGAACCAGCAGAATATCCAAGTTCTTGAGCATTTGGATCAAGAGCTGCACGGTATTTCCAAGCTGATGAAGCAACTGACGATGAACCATCTGTTACACCTTTTGATTGTCCAAATGAATAAGAACCATTAAAGTACAAACCTTTCAAAGCACCGCTTGTAAATGTTTTTTGCAACTGGAATGTAGTATATAATGAATAACCTTTACTTGTGTTCTTCATTAAAATTACATTTGCTGTTTTAGTTGTAATATACTGACCATTTGTCAAGTTTGTAGGATTAAAATATGGACGGGCATTACTTTGCCCACTACCATCATTTACGTAGACAGTAGCATCGTTTAGTCCAATATTAGAGTGGTAAATAGCATTTACATCTTTGTTGTAAAGCATTTCTACTGTTGCAATCCAACCATCACCAAATTTATAATCGGCAGCTAAGTTAGATTTCCATAATTGTGGATATTTAAAATTAGGATCTGTAACGGCCATATCCATTCTTGATGAGCTGACTTCAGCTGCTGTTGGTGTATATTCAGCTATACCATCAAATACTCTTTTTGTAGAAATACTTCCGAATAATAACCCGTTATTTCCTGCTTGATTACTTAACCAAACATATGGTGGTGTTCCTGTAAATATCCCTGATCCACCACGAACTTGTAGAGTTTTGTCGCTAAAAACATCCCAGTTAATACCAACTCTTGGTGAAAATAATGGTTTAGTTTTTGGGTATTGTGATACATCTATTTTAGTTCCGCCTTGGAATGTCAATGCAGCTGCTGTGGGATTTGCATCTAAGCTAGTCAGGAAAATTGGAGAATCAACGCGAACACCATATGTCAAATTGAAATTTGGAGTAACTGTCCATTTATCTTGCGCATAAAAACCAAGTGTAAGTATGTCAACATAAGCATAAGGGAATCCGTTTCCTTGCAATGCAAAAACCTGATTGAAACCACTTGCTAAAGATGTTGGTTTAACACCTGTCGAACCTGCAGATTGCCATGCAGTATAATTATTTACGTCTGTATAAAAATCTTGCACAGAATTAAATTTCCAAGAACCTGCAAATGAGTTAGCATAACCATTTTTAAACTTTCTAAGATCACTTTGTGTTCCGAATGTAAGTTGATGATTATTTAAGATCCATGAAAAGTTGTCTTGAATTTGATAAATATCTGAGTTCAACAGATTATTATATGAATTTGCCTCAGTTCCAAAAGTAGTGAAAGCATTATTATTTGATCCATTGATTCCGCCATCTAAAATATCAACTTGTGGAAAAAAACCTCCATCCATTTCACGATAATCTCTTAAAGCAGAATATCCTAATTTCAATGTGTTAGACATATTATCATTTATGGTAGTTGTCAAATCACCCATAAAGATATTGAAATTGTTATTTGTACGATAGTATGTTGAAGAATAAGGAATTGCATATGAATTTGGGCCACGGCCATTTGTTGGAGCACCAGATGTGCTTGGAGTGTTAGTGTTGAAAGATTTCAAATAAAAGTATTTCAAACTAAAAGTATTTTTTGAATTGATATTCCAGTCAACCCTTGCAGTAAGTCGATCAGCCTTTGTAGGCACATTTGAAACATTGTATGAACCGGGATTGTAGTTGAATTTAGCCACCAAAAAGTCAGATAGTTGCTGAAGTGTTGCAGCATCAGCAATCGAATATTGACCTGTTGATGGTGCAGTTTTAGTTGCACGTGGTTTATAATTGATAGGTGTTTCTTGACGATCCATTTCACCATTTAAATAAAAGAATAATTTATTCTTAATGATAGGACCAGATACGCTCATACCATATTGATGATTTGAAAATTCTGTAATTGTGTTTATATCCCCTTTTTGTCTGTAACCTGTCAAAGATGGACTTTTAGTGTACATATAAGCTGAACCATGCCATTTATTTGTACCTGATTTTGTTACTGAGTTGATAGCTGCACCAGTAAATGCACCATTTCGAACATCGAAAGGAGCAATCATTACTTGAACTTGTTCCAAAGCTTCAAGCGAGATTGGTTCAGTGCCAGAAGCACCTAATGCAGAACTTAAACCAAATGAATTATTAAAAGAGGCTCCATCTACAGTAACATTATTGAATCTATATGAAGTTCCTCCAAAATTACCACCACTATTCATGGGTGTTAATTTCGTAAAATCATTTAATGAACGATTCAAAGTCGGCATTTTATCCATGCGCTCACGCGTAATAATTTCTTGGGAACCAGTACGATTGCTTGAAATTATTGAATTTTTGTTACCTACAACAACAACTTCACCTAAAGCTTGTGAGTTTTCTTTAAGCACTGAATTAAGTTGAAATTCTTCACCTAAACTTAAAGTTATATTACTTATAACTTCCTTATTGTAGCCAATGTAGCTAATTTCAATTGTATATGGTCCACCAATACGGAGGTTTGATAAATTGTAAGATCCATTGGTTCTCGTTGATGCACCGTAGACTGTTCCAGTAGGCGTGTGAGTTGCTTTAACTGTTGCTCCGATAACTGGTGCACTCGTATTGTCTAATATTTTACCACTTATCCCCGAAGTGGTTACTTGTGCATTAATTGCCGTTGTTAAAAGCAATAAAAGAGCAACTACTAAATACCTAAATTTTTTAATCATAAGAAAATAGTTTTTTGTTAGTACTAATTGTTTATTTATTTCTTTGTTATTATTTTATCGTACAAATTCGTTCTGAAGTGAATTAAAAGAGTTGTTTTTTTTATTTTATTTAGAATTTGTGCAAATATAATACATAATTTGTCAAGAGATATTACAGAGTAATGAATATTTATCAACAATTCATTCATCAAAAAGCTGAATTTCAATTTTCTATTATTAGCAAAATGAGTCGAACTTTCAATTTGAAACTATTTATCTTAATTAGTTTGAATAATTTAAAATATGAATATAAATGCTTTTTATATGAAATTTAAATTGTTGAAAACCTCTAAATTCAACTGAAAAAAATTTGTAACATATATTTCAATAAATGCTGAAAAAATATCTCAATTACATTCATTATTCATGAATGAGTAATAAAATGGTCATTTTGGTTGCTTGATTCAATAATTATGATCAATAGATTTGTCTTTCAAAAAATGACTATCTTTGTACCCCGCTATTAAATTAGCAAAATGATTTAAACACAATGTGCTTTTCATGTTGAAGATGCATGTTAAAAATCGTGTGTGATTAATTGTTCAAATAATCATTACCTTTTTATTGATATGTTTTTTGAAATAAATTATTAGTGACAAATGCTTTCCTAAGGCTAGCTTGTAACTCGTAACTATTTACTTGTAACTATTTTATGGAATATAATAAAAAATTTATGCGCAAAGCAATAGCTTTGTCAATCCAAAATATACAAAAGGGCGGTGGTCCTTTCGGAGCTGTCATAGTAAAGAACGGAAAAGTGATAGCCACTGGTGTAAATCGGGTTACCAAAAACACAGACCCTACTGCACATGCCGAAATAACTGCCATTCGCAAGGCTTCCAGAAAATTAGGTACATTCGATTTAGCCGGTTGTGACATCTATACATCGTGTGAGCCTTGCCCCATGTGTCTGGGAGCTATTTATTGGGCTCATTTGGATAAAATGTACTATGGCAACACCAAGTCTGATGCTAAAAGCATTGGATTCGACGATTCGTTTATTTATGACGAATTAGAATTAAAACCCGAGAAACGAAGATTACTCACGACTCAATTGTTGCCCGATGAAGCCATTGAAGCTTTTAAAACATGGGCAAATACTGAGAATAAAGTTGAATATTAAATTACTAACAACATACACAGCAAATAAAAAAATACGCAAAGCAGTTGACTGTTGACTGTCGTCCGTAGACACAAAAATGATTCTTTCCGATTTTCAACAATTATACGCCCATCATCCGCAAGTCAAGGCACTTGTCAACTGGGCTTCTTCACTCGAACCAAACGTAAAAGTTAGCGGTTTGAGCGGATCTTCATCGGCATTGGTGGCAGCATCGCTCTTTAAATCTCAACTAAATACACAGATTTTGGTAATGAATGATGCCGACGAAGCTGCATATCTTTACAACGATTTGAAATTTATACTTCCGGCGGATGACGTATTTTTCTTTCCATCATCTTTTAAACGAGCTATAAAACTATCTCAACTGGATGCTGCCAATGAAATTCTGCGCACCGAAGTCCTTAATCGCCTGGCAAATAATGCAGCACCCTGTGTGGTGATAAGCTATCCTGAATCGTTGATGCAAAAAGTGATTTCGGTAAATGGCATGCAATCCAAAATGTTGAAAATGCGGGTTGGGGAGAAACTTAGCATCGATTTCATAGTGGAAATGCTGTTGGATTATGGATTTGAACGGGTAGATTTTGTATACGAACCGGGACAATTTTCGGTCAGAGGTAGCATTGTCGATATTTTCTCGTTTGCATTTGAGTTACCTTACCGTTGCGATTTCTTTGGTGATGAGGTGGAGTCAATTCGTGTTTTTGATATCGAAACGCAATTATCGCAAGAACATAAAACAGAGATTATCATCGTTCCCGATTTGCACAGAGATACTACTTCGCCGCATGTTTCCTTTTTCGAATTTATTGATTCCAAAAGTTGGCTAACTTTCTCCGGTGTACATTTTGTGAAGGAGAGAATTAATCAACTTTACGATGAGGCTTTGGTAAAAGCCAATGCAGGCGATCATAAAACTGCCGGTTTGCATAAAACAATGATAACAGGTGATGAATTTATTGAATTGTTACATCCGTTTCGTAAAATTGAATGGGGTGAAAAGGCCGTATTTAAACATAAAACAACTATTTCGTTCAATACCTCTCCACAGCCAATTTTTCACAAAAACTTCGACTTAGTTGCTGATAACCTGAAAAAATGGACAAACGATGGGTATAAAATTTATATTCTGAGCGATAGTACCAAACAAACCGACCGCATTGCAGCCATTTTTTCCGATAGGGGAGATGCTATTTCTTTTCAACCGGTAAAAAATACCCTACACGAAGGATTTATCGACCATGATTTGTCGCTTCTGTGCTACTCCGATCATCAAATTTTCGATCGCTTTCATAAATTCCAACTCAAAACAGATAAAACGCGCTTAGGAAAAGTAGTGATGACTCTTAAGGAGTTAAACCAATTTCAGCAAGGCGATTTCATGGTGCATGTAGATCATGGAGTAGGAACTTTTGGTGGATTGGTGCGCACCAATGTGAATGGAAAGATGCAGGAAATGGTAAAATTGATTTACAAAGATGATGACATCATATTTGTGAGCATACATGCATTGCACCGCATCTCCAAATATAAAGGCAAAGAAGGTGAAGCGCCGCGCATCAACAAGCTTGGCTCAGGTGCATGGGAACGACTAAAAGAACGCACCAAATCGAAGGTAAAAGACATTGCTCGTGAGCTTATTAAGCTGTATGCAAAACGCAAAGCGGAACAAGGATTTCAATATTCGCCTGATAGTTACCTGCAACAAGAACTCGAAGCATCATTTATATACGAAGACACTCCCGACCAGATAAAATCGACCGCCGATGTAAAGAAAGATATGGAATCGACTTTACCCATGGATAGATTAGTATGTGGCGATGTAGGGTTTGGTAAAACTGAAATTGCTATTCGTGCTGCTTTTAAGGCAGTTACCGATAGCAAGCAAGTGGCCGTATTGGTGCCAACTACGGTTCTAGCCTTGCAACATTATAATACTTTTAAAAGTCGATTGGAAGATTTTCCTTGTACCATTGAGTATTTAAGCCGTGCCCGATCGGCTAAAGAATCAAAAGAGGTAATGGAGCGTCTGGAGAAAGGTGAGGTTGATATTGTTATCGGCACACACAAATTAGTGGGCAAAAGCGTAAAGTTTAAAGATTTGGGCTTATTGATTATCGACGAAGAACAAAAGTTCGGCGTGTCGATAAAGGAAAAACTAAAAGAAATGAAGGTAAATGTGGATACACTTACCATGACAGCTACGCCAATTCCACGTACATTGCAGTTTTCGCTGATGGGTGCGCGCGATTTGTCTATTATCAATACGCCACCGCCCAATCGCTATCCGGTACAAACCGAAATTCATTTGTTCGACGAAGACGTTATTCGTGAAGCCATTCAGTTGGAAATGAATAGAAACGGACAAGTTTTCTTTGTAAATAATCGTATTCAGAGCATTTATAATATTGAAGCGCTGATAAAACGACTTATTCCCGGTTGTCGGGTAGCAGTGGGTCATGGACAAATGCCAGCTAATAAATTAGAAGAGATTATTGTCGATTTTATTGATTATGAATACGATGTGCTGGTTGCTACTACCATTATTGAATCGGGTATTGATATTTCGAATGCGAATACTATTATTATAAATAGCGCTCATAATTTTGGATTGAGTGATTTGCATCAATTGCGGGGTAGGGTAGGACGAAGTAACCGAAAAGCATTCTGCTATTTGCTTGCGCCCGAAATGAGTCTACTCACACCCGAAGCTCGCCGAAGATTGCAGGCTATTGAAACATTCGCAGAGCTAGGGAGTGGCTTTAATATTGCAATGCAGGATCTTGATATTCGTGGTGCCGGTAATATGCTGGGAGCGGAGCAGAGTGGATTTATTGCCGATCTGGGATACGAAACCTATCAAAAAATTCTGAACGAAGCCGTTCATGAACTGAAAGATGAGGAATTTGCAGAACTTTATGCCGATGAGCGTGCTGAAAATGAAAGCTCTACCATTTTTGTAACTGATTGTCAGATTGATTCCGATTTGGAAGTTCTGTTTTCATCAGACTATATAGAGAATGTATCTGAACGTATTAGTTTGTATCGTGAATTAGATAGCATTCAGGATGAAGCAAGTTTAGTTGAATTTGAAAAACGACTGGAAGATCGATTTGGGAAAATACCTACTGAAGGTCAGAGCCTTATGTTAGTAGTGAAATTGCGCTGGTTAGCAATGCGTTATGGTGTGGAGAAACTGGTTCTCAAAAACGAACAAATGACTGCATTTTTGGTGTCGAATCCTCAATCACCTTATTATCAGTCAGAATCCTTTGGTCGCTTGTTACAATATATGACTACTCATCCACGTAAATGTCAACTTCGGGAACGCAATATGCGGCGTTCGGTTGTATTTATGGACGTGAAGACGGTAGAAAGGGCGTGGGAGATATTTAATGAGGTAGGTAGATGAGAAAACCGCATTGTCGTTAGTTGAGAAAACTCCTATATGATAGGATTTGAGGTGTTGGTTTTCGTTGTAATCTGCCGTCCATAAAGGATACCCGAAGGCGCAGCCCGCCATTAAAAACCAGACATTTCTCGTTTAAATTTTAAACGTTGAGTTTTCCAATCTCAGAACAATGCGGTAGTCTTTTTCTATTACAAATGTACTGTATTTTATTTATTCTGCGGGCATTTTACGGCAATAAAATTGGTTAAATGTGAGCATTGTCGATTTATTTAATGGCAAGTCGGTAGAACTCAACATATATGAAAAAAATCTGAGCTAAAATTTCGCTATTTAAAAGAAATTATCTACTTTTGCCATACTAAAAAACGGATTAACAAAGGAACTAATTATAATAAAATCTTATGTCAAAAAAAGTGGAGAAAAAAGTAGACGAATTAGAAAATGTTCAACATGCTCTGACGGCTTCTGAAGCGTTTATTGAAAAATACCAAAAACAAATTTTTATTGGGGTTGGTGCAATTGTTCTTGTAGTACTAGTAGCTCTATCTGTTCGCAATTTCTATTTAGAACCACGCGAAATTTCAGCCCAGAACGAAATGTATAAATCTCAAGCTTTTTTTGCAGCCGATTCGTTCCGTGTGGCTTTAGAAGGCAATGAGCCGAACTCAATGGGGTTCAAACAAATTGCTTCGGAATATGGCTTTACAGCTTCCGGAAAATTAGCTTCGGCGTATGCAGGTATCTGTTATTATAGATTAGGTCAATATGACAATGCTATTAAATCACTTTCTAAGTTTGATGGTGATGATTCATATTTTTCAGTTTCGGTAGTCGGTTTAACCGGCGATTGTTACGTGGAGTTAAACGAAACGTCTAAAGCTCTTGGTTATTTCGAAAAAGCAGCTGATATGAATAACGCAGTTATGAGTCCTGTTTATTTGAAAAAAGCTGGCTTGGTAAACGAATCGCTAAATCAACTTGATAAAGCAGAAAAGAACTATACAGCTATTAAAGAAAAATATCCAAAAAGTCCGGAAGCAGCTGATATTGATAAATATCTTGCACGAGTTCAAAAGTGATATTTTGTATCGGCAAAGAAAATAAAAAGCTGCTTCTGTGAAAAGAGGTAGCTTTTTCATTTATCTATAACTTTGAAAGTTTTTTAGCTAATCTATTTCATGGTTATTAATTGTAAAACAATAAAACGTCTATTTTATGGCAACTCAATATCAAAATCTATCACAATACGATGCCGACTTAATGCCAGACAAGGCCAAGGTGTCGGAACAGCAGTATGCAATTGTTGTTGCAGATTGGAATCCGAATATTACTCATACACTACTAAATGGTGCAATTGCAACATTGATTGATAGTGGCGTGAAACAATCTCAGATAAAAGTAATACACGTACCTGGAACTTTTGAACTTACATATGCTGCAAAACAATTACAAGAAGACTACTATTGCTTAATCGAAAATAAAAAAGTACACAAATATGTGGCTATTATTGTACTTGGTTGCGTAATTCAAGGTGATACTCCACACTTTGATTATGTATGTCAGGGTGTAACTTATGGCATTGCAAAATTGAATACTAGTGTCGAAGGATGTCCTGTAATTTTTGGTGTACTCACAACCAATACCTTACAACAAGCCCTCGATCGTGCTGACGGAATACATGGAAATAAAGGCATAGAAGCTGCAATTACTGCCATAAAAATGGCAAATATTGTTTGGTAGTTTCGTTTGAAATGCCTATCTTTGCACTGCATTTGAAAGGACAATGGGTAGTTACCAAAGTGGCCAACTGGGGCTGACTGTAACTCAGCTGTCTTTCGACTTCGGAGGTTCGAATCCTTCACTGCCCACAAGTTTTGAGAAGTCAAAATTTCATTTTAAAAGCAAATTGCGAAAGTAGCTCAGTTGATAGAGCATTAGCCTTCCAAGCTGAGGGTCGCGGGTTTGAGTCCCGTCTTTCGCTCATAAAAAAGAGATACTAACTACAGTTTGTATCTCTTTTTTTGTTTTCCCAAATATCCAATTTATGCGAAATATAGAGAAAAATCTGATTTACGGAACTTATAGTCTACTCATAAACTTTCCGATATTTACTACGACACGCTCATGCGTTCCTTCGCCAACCACACTACCGGCTGCATCAGTCACAAATAATTGAAAAGAGTACTTACGACCATTAACGGCTACAACTTTTGCTTCACAACTTATTTCAACCCCAACAACACTCGCTTTCAAATGTTTGACATTAATTTCTATCCCCATACTTGAATCCTGTTCTGATAAATCATTGATACATTTCATGGCAGTATTTTCCATCAATGCAATCATTGCCGGAGTTGAAAAAACAGGCAATAAGCCAGAACCTAAATGTTCGGCAGTTTGATCAGGAGTAACTATAATTGTTTGTATAAATGAATTAAGCATTTGAAATTTAATCTATAATTAGTCACTATTGAATTATAAAACCCAATACAAAAAAGTATTTACTGTGTGATGTACAACACTATGAATACTTCGGTTTTTTTTCTCTTTTTTCAGCTTTCTTTTCCTTAGCTGTTTTCAAAGGCTCTTTTTTTTCTGTCTTTTTTGCGTCTTGACTCTTTGCCATAATGTGTTTTGTTTATTTAGAAGTTATTTCCAATGATGTATAATGCAAATGTACAAAATTAAATTGTGATTGAACTTGTTAATTCAATATTTTTTATTAGTTTTGTCATCTAACATAATTAATGTTGTTGTAAATGATTAGAGAATATTATTATATGTTTGTGTTTCTTAGATTTCGTTTATGTATTGTTCAGATAAATAAGTAGATACAAAATAAATTATATCGTTATAAGCAATGACTTGTAAAATAAATTTGAAATCACCTGATTTTTATTTAATCCTTTTTATTTTTATAGTTGGTAGGAGTTATTCTCAAATTTCTGAAGCTATACTTACTAGCCAACACTCAAACATATTCGTAAAAAATGAAAAACTGAGTATTCGTGTCTGTAATCTACTCGTATCAGATTTCTTCAGTATATTTAAACACCTTAATTATAATGAAGTTTTTTTTATAATTAATTCCTATAATTTATATTATGTAAAATAGGACTAATGAAATTCCGATCCTCACCTACAATGTAAAAATCATTGGCAAAACTGGAATTATCTAAATTATAAGAGAATGCCCTATTCTGTGTAAGACTGTCGCAAATATCCAATTCTGAGGCGCTCTCAATATTTAGTTTTATCTATGGCTTTGCATTCAAATTGTTTTTCAAACAGATTTGCCTATCCGGTTAATTATTAGTACTTTTGCGGCATAATAAAACAGAAAGAATTAAATGAACAAAGATCCAAAATGTCCTAAGTGTGGAATGGAAAACACTTACTACGATTCGTCAATAATGATGTATGTATGTCCGGATTGTAGCCATGAGTTTAGTAATGAAGCTCCTACAGAAGAAGTTGTTGACACTACTCCACGCGATAGCAACGGAACAGAATTGATGGACAGCGATAGTGTAACATTAATAAAAGATTTGAAAGTGCGCGGTTCGAGCCTGGTACTAAAACGTGGCACAAAAGTAAAAAGCATTCGCCTTACTGACAACCACGAAGAAGTTGATTGCAAAATTGATGGTACAAGTCTGGTATTGAAAACCTGCTTCCTCAAAAAAGGATGATCTATTTTCAAGTAGACAATTGACAGTTAATAGTTGACAAATCTGATAAATCAGTTTTTTTCAACTTTTAATTTGATTAACTCCCCTACTCCATTATTAGATTAACGAATTAACATAGAATACTTCATCATTACTTTTGGATAAAACTGAAGCCCATAGATGAAGAAAGCCGCTAAGCATTTTTGCTTAGCGGCTTTTCTATTGTATAGGTTGAAATCGGGAATAAATTCTTAAACGCCTTTTGGAGTCTGTGGTTTCAAATCTATTTTCAAGTTTAATTCATCCAATTGTGTCTGATCAATAAATGAAGGTGCATCAATCATTACATCGCGACCGGAATTATTTTTTGGGAATGCGATGCAATCGCGAATACTATCCAATCCGGCAAACAAAGATACAAAACGGTCCAACCCGAAAGCCAAACCTCCATGAGGTGGTGCTCCATATTGGAAGGCACTCATTAAGAATCCAAATTGTTCTTCGGCTTTCTCAGGTGTAAATCCAAGATGTTTGAACATCTCTTGTTGTATTGCAGAGTCATGAATACGTATAGACCCACCTCCTAATTCTACTCCATTCACCACCATATCATAAGCATTGGAACGAACCGCACCTTTATCGGTATTCAACAAATGTATGTCTTCCAGTAATGGAGATGTAAATGGGTGATGCATAGCATAATAACGATCAGTTTCCTCATCATATTCGAACAATGGGAAATCGATAATCCAAAGCGGAGCAAACACATTTTTGTCACGAAGACCTAACCTTGCTCCCATTTCCAGACGCAATTCGCACAATGCTTTTTGAGTTTTGCGCATATCACCTGATAACATGAGGATTAAGTCACCTGGATTAGCATTACAAAGGGTAGCTATATTTTTTAAGTCCTCTTGAGAGTAAAATTTATCTACCGACGACTTGAATGTCCCATCAGCTTCGCAACGAATATACACCATTCCCTTCGCTCCTATTTGAGGGCGTTTAACGAAATCGGTCAATTCGTCTAATTGTTTACGGGTATAGCTCGCACATCCCGGAGCACAGATACCACCTACATAAGCAGCCGAATCAAATACTACAAAATCGCGACCTGAAACAGCTTCTTTCAGTTCAACGAACTTCATATCGAAACGAATGTCCGGTTTATCAGAACCATAGTATTTCATTCCGTCGGCCCATGTCATACGAGGAAAAGCTTCCGTGAAGTCGATGTTTTTTACAAATTTGAACAAGTGTTTTACCATTCCTTCGAAGATTTGTAATACATCTTCCTGATCAACAAACGACATTTCGCAGTCGATTTGTGTAAACTCGGGTTGACGATCGGCACGTAAATCTTCGTCACGGAAGCACTTAACGATCTGGAAATAACGGTCAAAGCCAGAAACCATCAACAATTGTTTGAAGAGTTGTGGAGATTGTGGCAAAGCATAAAACTGACCCGGACTCATGCGTGAAGGCACCACGAAATCGCGTGCACCTTCGGGTGTAGAACCGATCAATACGGGAGTTTCTACTTCCAAAAAGTTCATATTGTCCAGGTAACGACGAGTTTCGAAGGCCATAGCATGACGCAATTCAAGATTAGCACGCACTGAGTTACGACGCAAATCCAAATAACGGTATTTCATACGAATATCATCACCACCATCTGTATTATCTTCGATAGTAAACGGTGGTGTTTTCGATTCGTTTAATGTTTTCAAGTCAGAAACAAGTATTTCAATATCACCTGTTTCCATATTTGGGTTTTTGTTGCTTCGTTCAGCCACTTCGCCGGTCACCTGAATCACATATTCACGACCAAGTTTGTTGGCAGCTTCAAATAAATTGGCATTAACATCCTGATTCAATACCAATTGTGTTATTCCGTACCTGTCGCGAATATCCACGAAAGTCATTCCGCCCATTCTTCTGGTACGTTGCACCCAACCAGCCAAGGTTGTTTGTTGCCCTACATTAGCCTGACGAAGTTCGCCGCAAGTGTGTGTTCTAAACATAATCTAATAATTGATAATTCACAACACATAATCCATAATTAATTGATATTTATTACTTTGAATAGAATATCTCTACATTAGAACTATAAATCGTGCTTATTTTGAGTTATTATTGTTTTTACAATTTTTTGGAATAACAAAAGTACAAAAAAATCTGTATCAGAAAGCTATCTTTATGCACATTAGCAAAAAGAAGATGCAAAGAAACTAATTTCCTTGCATCTTAGATTATGCATTATAAATGGTACATTATGAATTAATTCCGGGGAATTATCCTACTGTTACTTCAGGACTAATTTTTTTTACAAGACCTTTCAATACATCGCCAGGTCCTAATTCGAAGAATTCGGTAGCACCATCAGTCACCATGTTTTTTACAGTTTGTGTCCAACGTACCGGAGCAGTTAACTGATCAATCAGGTTTTGTTTAATTGCTTCAGCCTCAGTTTGTGGGTAAGCATTTACGTTTTGATAAACAGGGCAAATCGGAGTGCTGAAAGTAGTAGCATTAATAGCAGCTTGTAACTCTTCGCTGGCCGGTTGCATCAAAGGTGAATGGAATGCTCCACCAACAGGCAATTTCAATGCACGTTTTGCTCCTTTTTCTTTCAATAATTCACATGCTTTGTCGATTCCTTCAATTGAACCTGAGATAACCAATTGTCCGGGACAGTTATAGTTAGCCGGAACAACGATTAATCCTTTGATAGAATCGCAAGTTTCTTCTACTATTTCGTCACTAAGTCCAAGAACTGCAGCCATTGTTGAAGGTTCTATTTCACAAGCCTTTTGCATGGCCATAGCACGTGCATATACCAATTTCAATCCGTCTTCGAATGATAATGCTTTTGAAGCTACTAGAGCAGAAAATTCACCTAATGAGTGACCTGCAACCATTTCGGGTTTAAAATCGTCGCCTAGTACAAGGGCAGAAATTACGGAGTGAAGAAAAACAGCAGGTTGAGTAACACGTGTTTGTTTTAAATCTTCTGGTGTACCTTCGAACATCAAATCAGTAATACGAAATCCTAAAATATCGTTCGCTTTTTCGAAATATTCTTTTGCTAAAGGTGAGTTGTCATACAAATCTTTGCCCATTCCTACGAACTGAGCACCTTGACCGGGAAAAACGTAAGCTTTCATCTATTCAATTTTTTTTAATTAAATTCATTCGAAACTAATTATTTACACAATGCTTACACATTCTAGTTAAACCGGTTTCAAGTAAAAAATATATTTAGTATTAATTCGATAACTCAACCTTTGGATAAACGTATTTATATGTTTGATTTACTTATACATACGTGTATTATTATGATACTATTTTTTTCAAAACAGAGCGCAAAGATAATAAAAAGAGATGATATAGAGTACTAATTGCCAGTCATCAATTCTCTACTTATAGTTATTTAGCTATTCGTTCCATTGCCTGCCAAAGTTTATCGTCGGTAGGAAGTGGAGCTGTAAGTTGTATAAACTCTTTGGATACAGGGTGAATAAACTCCACCGAACGGGCATGAAGACTGATACCACCGTTAGGGTTTGAGCGTGGAAAACCATATTTCAAATCACCTTTAATAGGACAACCCATTTTGGCCAACTGACAACGGATTTGATGATGACGACCGGTTTCCAATTGAACTTCCAATAGATAATAGGTGTCCGATTGTGCTATCATTCTGTAACTTAACGCGGCTTTTTTAGCATCAGACCGTGGTTTATCATAAGCCATCGATTTATTCTGCTTTTCATTGCGCGTTAGGTAATGTTCCAGACGTCCTTCGGGTTGTTCGGGTTTCTCTTTTACGATAGCCCAATAGGTTTTCTTAATCTCCTGAGTGCGAAACATCTCGTTGAGACGTGTCAATGCTTTACTAGTTTTAGCAAACAGCACTACACCGCTCACCGGACGGTCCAAACGATGAACTACACCCAGAAATACATCACCCGGTTTATTATATTTTTCTTTCAGATAGAGTTTAATTGTCTCCGAAAGCGGTTGATCGCCCGTTTTATCGCCCTGCACAATTTCCGAAGAACTTTTGTTTACGGCTATAATATGGTTATCTTCGTAAAGAACTGTCATGATTATAATAACCCCTAAATCCTCCGCCAGTTGTCGGACAAGCTCTGAAAGAGGACTTTAAAGTGTGAGTTTAATTAATGATATTGCGTATTAATAGAAAAAGCCCCCTTTAGGGGGTTGGGGGTTTATGCATTTATTTGACGTTGACGTACCGCTTCATAAATCAAAACACCTGCAGCAACAGATACATTCAACGAATCAATGCTACCTAACAAAGGAATGCGTATCATGTCATCACAAATACGTAAATGTTCCGGTGCAACACCTTCATCTTCCGATCCCATCACGATAGCGATAGGCTCAGTCATCGAACTTTCGGTATAATTCATGGATGCTTTTTCGGTAGCAGCCACAATTTTAATTCCCGAAGAGGCCAGGAATTTCAATACATTGGTCAAACTTGCTTCACGACAAACAGGGATAGAAAGCAATGCTCCTGCTGATGTCTTTACAGCATCAGCATTAATCGCGGCACCCCCTTTTGTAGGGATAACAATGGCATCAACACCGGCACATTCGCATGTTCTGGCAATTGCACCAAAGTTGCGCACATCGGTCACACCATCTAAAACCACAATAAACGGCATGCGTCCTTCTTCGTAAATTGTTGGGATAATATCCTCGATACGTTGATAGGTTACAGCTGATATAAATGCTACCACACCTTGATGGTTTTTGGTAGTAATCTTATTTAATTTTTCGATAGGCACTTTTTGAACCGGAACTTCCAGGCCGTTAAGTGCTGCAAATAGTTCGCGGGCCAGATCACTGGTCATATCGCGACGCATCAATATCTTATCTATTTCTTTTCCAGCTTGAATGGCTTCAATTACGGCACGTATGCCAAAGATCATGTCCTTTTCAGGACGTTGTTTGTGGTTATAATTTATCATGGTTCTATTGTTATTTGCTTTGCGATAGATGTGCTTCTATTTATATTTGTCCCATAGAAATGACTCTTTGGAACTTATTTATCAATTTTCACTTTTTGTAGTCAACTGCTTCAGCTCGTCAATAATCATTTCCCGTTCGAACGAGAATGTTTTATCTTTTTCGTTGAGCAAATAGTATAATTGCAATGTTTTTTCGTAAAAACTATTGGAATTTTCACTGTCAGTCCGTGTATTCAGAGCATTAGCTGTTTCGTGAGCCAATCGTGCCATAATCTCCAGATGACTTGAAGTATACCCATGCTTGCGTACCAACTCCACAAACTTTTCGACAGGCATAATGGCCAGTTCTTCCACATCGAAACCCAACATTTCTTTGTAGGTTTCATCGGCTAAGCGCAAAGCATCCTCGGGAAACCCTTTGTCGCGTAGTCCCAGCATGGCTGCTATTACTCTGCTTAGTTTCTCTAAATACTTCAATAAATAATCTTCTTTTGGCACTGGCTTACGGTTCTTTGGTTTTATAAACTATTGTAAATTTGATAGTTGCACGATAAAACTATCAGTTTACAACAGTTTGCAAAGGTAGCTAAATTATTGCATTTCTTCACTCTATCTGTAAAGTATTTGCACAAATATCTGTTAATCAACAATCTGAGTATTTATGTATAAAAATTTATAATGTATGAATATGTTACATTATCTTTGTATTCATTTTTCAAATCATAGAATAATTCGTCATTGAATTATCCTTCACACCATCACCCAATACCTAATGTTTCAATCTCATATTGGCGAAATAGCCGGCTTAGGAGTTTCGATTTGCTGGACAGTAAGCGCCCTCACATTCGAAAAGGCTGGACACAAAATCGGTTCATTATCAGTAAATTTCATTCGTTTATTGATGGCTATTATTTTCATAGGGATAACCACCTATTTTACGCGGGGCATTTTCTTTCCAACCGATGCCACACCTTATCAATGGTTTTGGCTTGGTCTGTCGGGCTTTGTCGGTTTCTTCCTGGGCGATATGTTCTTGTTTAAATCCTATATGGTAATTGGTTCACGCACAGCAGCTTTAATAATGAGCTTTGCACCTATGCTTACGGCAATTATCGGTTGGTTTTTTCTGAATGAACAGCTGTCGGGCATGAACATAGCCGGTATTATGGTGAGTATCTCAGGTATTGTTATTGCTATATCCAATCGTCGCATGAAACTCAATATTCCGTTTAAAGGCTTTCTACTAGCTTTTGGAGGTGCTACAGGACAAGCTGTTGGGTTGATTCTCAGTAAGAAAGGAATGGGTCACTACGATCCGATTGCGGCTACACAAATACGTGCTTTGTTTGGCATTCTTAGTTTTGCAATTTTGATTACCGTTCTGCGTCGTTGGAAGAAAGTGGGTAACTCATTTACTCACACCAGTAGCATGAAATTTCTTGCCGTGGGATCTATGTTTGGACCTTTCATTGGTGTGGCTTTATCGCTTTTCGCTATTCAACAAACCAAAACAGGAATCGCTTCTACCCTTATGGCATTGGTGCCTGTATTTATTATTTTACCCTCGGCCATTATGTTTAAAGAAAAAATCACTGCTCAACAAGTGATTGGTGCTGCCATTAGTATTTTTGGAGCGAGCTTGTTTTTTATGTAGTTTTTCAAACAGGGCGTGTTTAATGGTACAACAATGATAATTTCGTGATTATTCGATAGATTGATTGAATTGAATAATTCTTATGCAAAACATAGGCTCAATGGCTAAACAATACTATTGAGTTGTTGTTATTATAAATGTTTATTCAGCAATAATTAGGTTCTACAAACACAGACTTAAATTAGCCATCAAAAAGCTCCATTTACAACCTTTCACATGAAATAGTGTAATTTTACAACTTATCAGTAATACGTGAAGAGTTGTTTTGAGTAACTTTGCGAGCGCAAAATGTAAAAGTAACAAACGTACATTTTAAACACAAAATAGATTAGAATTAATTTTTCAGGCAATAAAGAAAGGAAGTGTTTTTACTGATTTTTTTTATTCAATGAGCTTAATATCAGATGAATGGGAAATAAAAACAAGCGCATACCGGATGGCAAACCGGCTAAACCAAATATCTTCGCAGTACTGAAGCCGTATAAATTAATGATATTTAGCCTTATCGGCTTTGCGTTATTAAGTAATGCGGTGAATTTAGTGATTCCCAAACTGATTTCGCGGGGTATTGACGATTTTTCGAATGGTAATTTTTCGTATCAGCGATTAATCATCGAATTTCTGATTGCAGCCCTTATCATTTTTGTCTTTACTTTTTTACAGGGTATTCTGCAAACTTATGCTTCTGAGCGTGTTGCACGTGATTTGAGAACTAAACTTGCTGATAAAATATCCCGTCAGAGTTATGCTTTTATTCAGGAAGCTAATCCGTCTAAACTACTTACCAACCTCACTTCCGATATCGATTCTATCAAGCTGTTTGTATCCATGGCGGTGGTATCATTGGCATCATCTTTATTTATAATAATTGGTGCAAGCATTTTGTTGATTTCGATTAATTGGGAACTGGCCTTATCGGTATTGACTATTATACCTATCATTATCGGAGCATTTATGTTTGTGTTTCGCAGATTGGGTTCATTGTTTAAGAAAAGTCGTGAAGTAATCGATTGGCTCAATAAGGTTATCAATGAGAGTATTATGGGTGCTGCTCTGGTACGCGTACTCAATTCACAAACTCTTGAGTATAATAAGTTTCTTGATGCGAATACACAAGCCAGAAACTTAGGGATGTCCATTCTCCGTTTTTTTGCCACTCTGATTCCTATCGTGGTGTTCGTCAGCAATATGGCCTCGCTTATTATTTTAGCGCTGGGTGGACACTATGTGATTACCGGCGCCATGAGTTTAGGTGACTTTGCCGCATTTAGTTCGTATCTGGTCATTCTCATCTTCCCCATTATGGTTATTGGTTTTATCAGCAACTTTGTGGCTCAGGCCTCTGTGTCGTATGGTAGAATATGTACTGTTTTAAATGCGGTTGAAACCGAAGATCTTGGAACAGTAAATAGCCCATTGGTAGGAAAAATAGAAATGCAGGACATTACGGTTACGTATGGTGATAAGCCGGCTTTGAAAAAGGTATCGTTCACCGTTGAACCCGGTACACGAACAGCAGTGATTGGACCTACAGCAGCTGGAAAAACACAATTGCTATACCTCCTTACCGGATTAATATTGCCTAAAGCAGGTGTCATACTTTTCGATGGCGTAAATATAAACGATTATAATAAAGAAACGTTCCAACATCAAATAGGATTTGTATTTCAGGACAGTGTAATGTTTAATATGAGTCTGCGCGAAAATATTGCTTTTAATGAAAGAGTAACCGATGAATTGATGAAAAAAGCCATTGAAACAGCCGAGTTGGGCGATTTTATTGCTACTTTGCCCGATGGATTGGAAACGATAGTAAGTGAACGCGGTACAAGTCTTTCAGGCGGTCAGAAACAGCGCATTATGTTGGCTAGAGCATTGGCATTGAATCCCAAAATATTGTTGCTTGACGACTTCACAGCGCGTGTTGATGGTCAAACGGAGCAAAAGATTCTGGACAATGTTGAAAGAAATTATCCCGGAATAACTTTACTCTCAGTAACTCAAAAAATTGCTTCGGTGCAACATTACGGACAAATTATTCTGTTAGAAGAAGGCGAAATACTGGCAAGCGGGACGCACGAAATGCTAATGGAATCGAGTCCTGAATATGTTCAAATTTTTAATTCACAACGCAGTACCAATCATTATGAACTATAATCTCAATTTAAAAAAAGGGTTATCTGCAAACGAGAATGTTAGCACAGCCACTACTATAAGGCGGTTGATGGCACTTGTTGGTCAGGAGCGGAAAAACCTTTATATAGCCATGGTTTTTATTTTTATCAATTCAGGTCTGAACCTTATCGGGCCTTATTTGATGGGACATGCTGTGGATACTTTTGTTGTGACGAAGCAATACGATGGAGTGATTAAATACTCTATCATTTTATTTTGCGTCTTTGTGGTCGCGCTGATAAGTGGTTACACACAAATGCAATTGATGGGACGTGTAGGGCAACGAATGTTGTTTAATCTCCGAAATACGGTTTTCAATAAACTGCAGGATTTACCCATCGATTTTTTCAACCAAAATAAGGCCGGCGATTTGATTTCGCGTGTCAACAACGATACAGACAAAATTAATCAGTTCTTTTCGCAGTCATTGGTGCAGTTTATGAGCAGTATCTTTTCAATGACAGGCGCTGGAATATTCCTTCTTTCAATCAATCTTAAATTAGGACTTGCTGCATTGGCTCCGGCTGTACTTTTATTGTTTTTCACACGGGGCATATCACCATGGGTAAAAAGTACGAATGCAAAAAACCTTAAAAGCACTGGGAGTTTAAGTGCTGAAATTCAGGAAAGCATGAATAATTTCAAAGTAATCGTGGCTTTTAATCGTCGCGACTATTTCAGAAAACGGTTTGATGAGGTGAATACAGAGAATTATCAAACAGCTGTTAAAGCTGGTATTGCCAATAATATGTTTACTCCTGTATATGGCTTTTCGTCGAGCATTGGTCAAATGGTGGTACTGGCTTTTGGTATTTATCTGATTAGTGTCGGACAGTTTTCGGTTGGATTATTGATTAGTTTTTTAGCTTATATTGCTCAGTTTTACAATCCTTTACGTCAAATAGCAGCTTTGTGGGCCAACTTTCAGGTTGCTTTGGCCGGCTGGGATCGTATTTCGCATATTTTGGAGATGAAGAATAATCTGACAATTATAGAAGCTGCTGAGAAGGAAGATTCGTGCTGCGTATTGGCCTTCCGTAATGTGTCGTTTTCATATATTCCCGGAAATGAGATATTGAAAAATGTAAGTTTTAATCTGGAACGCGGTAAAACCTATGCTTTTGTTGGGCCAACCGGCGGTGGAAAGACTACAACAGCTTCCTTGATGGCTCGATTGTACGACCCTACCGATGGAAAAATCATTCTCAACGGAGTTGATATACGTTCGATGGATTTGGATACGCGTACTTCTAAAATTGGATTTATCCTTCAGGAACCGTTTCTCTTTACCGGTACTTTACGCGATAATATTCTTTATGGCAATATTCAATATAAAGATATTAGTAACGAAGCCCTATCCGAAGTTATTTCTGTAGCCGGTTTGGATGGTTTACTCGAACGCTTTGATGGCGGACTTACGGCAGACATAAAGTCTTCTGGGGATGGTATTAGTTTAGGACAAAAGCAGTTAATCGCATTTATTCGTGCGGTATTGCGTAAGCCTGAACTTCTTATTCTTGACGAAGCCACAGCCAATATCGATACAGTAACCGAACAATTGCTCGATGATATTCTAAAGAAGCTTCCCAAAAGCACCATTCGCATTATCATTGCTCATCGCTTGAATACGATAGAAAATGCCGATGAAATCTTTTTTGTCAATTCAGGCTCGGTTACCAAAGCCGGTTCGATGAACGAAGCAGTTGATTTACTGATGAGTGGAAAAAGAGAAAGCTAACAAAAATATTTCTATATGAAATCAATACTAACGATAGCAGCAATAAGTGGACTGTTGGCTGTAGTTCTCGGAGCTTTCGGGGCACATGCATTGAAGAAAATGATTAGTCCGGAAATGCTTGAGGTCTATAAAACAGGTGTTCAATATCAGTTTTATCACACTTTTGCTCTGTTAGCGGTAGGTATTTTGATGCATTTCAATACATCAAAAGCGTTGAAATGGTCGGGATATTTATTCATAGTGGGAATATTATTATTTTCAGGTTCGCTTTATGTTATGACTATCACTGGCATTAAAGCCTTAGGAATTATTACACCATTTGGCGGTACGGTTTGGATTGCAGCATGGTTTCTTTTAATGGTACATTGTCGTAAACTCACTACCTCAAAGTAGTAAAGCAGAAGTTTAGATCTATGACATAACAAATTAAATGATATGTTATTATGATGGTTCATACAACGAATTATTTTGACACGTTTATCGAAGTGGCCGATGACTGTCCGGTAGTTACCGGGCAAATTCCACCTGTAAATGCAAATGCGCCATCGATAGCAACAATTCAATTTGAACTCATCAGTCAACAACCTTATGCATTTACTTCCGATGAAATTATCTTTCATGTTTATGCCATAAGAAATGATTTGGCAGCATCTGACTACGCCATTGCAAAGAACGAATTCTTCTCAAAGGGGCAAGCTTGTTTGCGTTCTTCGGCATTGGCCAAACGATACGGTTGGGGTATACATGCTGATCACTGGGGAAAAGTAGCTCTTATTGGACTTGAAACAGATGATTATAAAAAATATTGCAGTGATATCAGTTTAAAGAAAGTAAAAGCAATGCGTTCTAAAAAAGCTAAATAATTCGAATTTCAATCAACATAAAGTTTCAACCCTCTACCCTACCTCAAAATTCCGTATATTTGCACTCCTTTTTCATAAAACAGAAAAACATGCAAATATATTTAGCTCCTTTACAAGGACTTACTGATTGGATTTTCAGAGAAGCTTATACCGAACATATTGGTAAGTTTGACAAAACTTTCTCTCCTTTTATCAGGGTGCAAAATGGCGATTTTTATCGTCCAAGTCAATGCAACGATATTCTCCCTACTAATAACACATTTCAAACACCTGTTCCACAGTTTCTTGGAAATAATGCCGATGCATTTCAACGATTCGAAGAACTTTGCCATCAGCATCAATATACTGAGGTAAATATAAACTTAGGTTGTCCATTCTCCAGAGTAGTTGATAAAAGTATGGGAGCGGGATTGTTGTCTCAACCTGCGCGTATTGCTGAAATATTGGAAGGAGTTTTCTCAAACACAAAGCTCAAAATATCAATTAAATGTAGATTAGGACAAGATGAAACTTCAGAATTTAAAGTGCTCATTCCAATATTCAATAACTTTCCACTCGAAGAAGTGATTATTCATCCCCGTCTTGGCAAGCAAATGTACAAGGGCGAGGTGTATGTTGATGAATTTGTGCGCTATGCTCCTCTTTTAAAACATTCGGTGTGCTACAATGGTGATATTACAAGCATTGCTGACATAGAAAATATTAAATCCATATCTCCCGACATCAATAAATTTATGATTGGTCGTGGTATACTTCAACAACCCTTTTTATTGGCAGAAATACGCGGACAAGAACTTACACACGATCAAAGAGTGAGAATGATACGCAACTTTCATTTGTCTGTTATTGAATATTGTAAGCGAAAATATTCAGGCGATTTACATTTGCTTCGACGATTTGTAGAGTTATGGGCTTATCATTATGAAGCTTTCGAAGATGGACGAAAAATATTTAAAAACATAAAGAAATGCAATACATTGGCCAAATATGAAGGAGTCATTTTTAAAGCCATAAATGATATTAAATAGGTTGCTACTTTGAAGATTACATATAAAATAAAATCAAAAATGAATTTTTAATCAGGCGATTTTACATTGTAAATCAATCGTTTATCCAAATTATAATTTGAAAAATTGTATACAATAAAAATTCTGATTATATAATAAATAATTATTCATTTTTTAGTTGTATAGTCCTAGTAATATGGGTTTTTCAATGTCATTCGGTGTAAAAAATACTAATTTTGCTATCTCTGCATTGCAAAATAGAATTATTTCCTTACTTTTGTATCAAAATAAATGCAAATGGAGGCGTTTTTCAAAACACACAAGTATTTAGTTGATCACATAGAGTTGCCGGTAAGGCGTTTGTTGATGGACGAAATCGACTGGACTCATCGCCTGATTGGTATAAAGGGCAGTCGTGGTGTGGGTAAAACTTCATTTTTATTACAATACGCCAAGGAAAATTTCGGAACAGACAGAAGTTGTCTGTATATTAGCTTCAATCATTTTTATTTTTCGGAACACAGCTTGGTGGAGTTTGCTGATGCATTTTGCAAGCAAGGCGGAAAAACCTTATTGATTGACCAAACATTTAAGTACGAAAACTGGTCAAAGGAATTGCGTGAGTGTTACGACCGTTTTCCCCACTTACATATTGTTTTTTCAGGTTCGTCTGTAATGCGATTAATTGAAGGTAATGAAGATCTTCAAGATATCGTAGCCTCGTATAACTTGCGGGGCTTTTCGTTCCGCGAATTCTTAAATCTACAATCAGGAACATCGTTTCCTTCATATACTTTGAGCGAAATCATGCAAAATCATGTGCAAATAGCGCAGGATATTTGCACACAAGTTCAGCCTCTCGAATACTTTCAGGCTTATTTACATCATGGATATTATCCATTCTTTTTAGAGGAACGTAATTTCTCCGAGAATCTGCTAAAAACCATGAATATGATGTTGGAAGTAGATATTCTGTTGATTAAACAGATAGAATTGAAGTATTTATCGAAAATAAGAAAATTGCTTTATCAGATAATGAAAAGTGCGCCTTCGGCACCTAACGTTAGTCAGATGAGTAAAGATATTGGTGTTTCTCGTGCTACCATTATGAATTACTTAAAGTATCTCAAAGATGCACGATTGCTGAACATGCTCTATGCTGAAGGAGATGAATATCCCAAAAAACCAAATCAAGTTTATGTTCATAACACTAATTTAATGTATGCGGTTAGTCCGGCTAATGTTGACAAAGTAGCTGAACGTAAAACATTTTTTTACAACGCATTACACGCCTGCCACAAGGTGAATATCTGTAAATATCATTTGGATTTTTGTATAGATCTAAAATATCACTTCAGATGTGAAAATAAACCCGAAGGTGGTAAACTCTATTCGAAAGCTTTGTATGCTGTAGATGATATTGAAGTAGGGAATAAAAATGTAATTCCATTGTGGTTATTTGGATTCTTATACTAATAGATGATAAACAAAGCTAAACCCTTTTGGCATATTTAGACAAGGGAAAAATACGATACAAATCTCAATCTCCACTTTAGGGGAGCATAGATTCTTTAATAACAAAAAAAATAACTCAAATAATTATTAATAAATTTCTAACAAAATGGCTAAATCTAAAAAATTTTTAACCTGTGATGGAAATCAAGCTGCGGCACATATTGCATATATGTTCACCGAAGTTTCTGCTATTTATCCTATCACACCATCCACTACAATGGCTGAATATGTAGATGAATGGGCATCAACAGGTCGTAAAAACATTTTCGGCGAAAAAGTACAAGTACAAGAAATGCAATCGGAAGCAGGTGCTGCTGCTGCTATGCACGGAGCATTGCAAGCTGGAGCCTTGACTACTACTTTCACTGCTTCTCAAGGTTTGTTGTTAATGATCCCGAACATGTACAAAGTAGCTGGAGAATTACTTCCAGGTGTTTATCACGTTTCGGCTCGTGCTTTGGCTTCACATGCACTTTCAATCTTTGGTGACCACCAGGATGTGATGGCTGTACGTCAGGTTGGATGCGCAATGTTAGCAACCGGTTCTGTACAAGAAGTTATGGATTTGGCCGCTGTGGCTCACTTAGCTTCTATCAAAACCCGAGTACCATTTGTACACTTTTTCGACGGTTTCCGTACTTCACACGAAATTCAAAAAATTGAGCAACTGGACCAGGAAGACTTGGCTCCGCTTGTTGACCAAGAAGCTCTTAAAGGTTTCCGTGAACGTGCATTGAACAATGAGAACCCAGTTGTTCGTGGTACAGCTCAAAATCCAGATATTTACTTCCAGGCTCGCGAGGCTTGTAATCCTTTTTATGATGCAATTCCTGAAGTTGTAGAAGAATATATGAACGAAATGACCAAATTAACCGGACGTAAATACGGTTTGTTTGATTATTACGGTGCTGAAGATGCAGATCGCGTAATCATTGCTATGGGTTCTTCTACCGAAGCTATCCGCGAAGGTATCGACCACTTAATCGAAAATGGCGAAAAAGTAGGTTTGGTATCTGTTCACTTATATCGTCCGTTCTCAGCTAAACACTTCTTATCTGTATTGCCTAAAACAGCAAAACGTATTTGCGTTTTAGATCGTACAAAAGAACCGGGTGCTGGTGGCGAACCATTGTATCTTGATGTAAAAGACGTATTGTACGGTACTCCGGAACAACCAATCGTAGTTGGTGGTCGTTACGGTTTGTCTTCAAAAGACTTTACGCCTGCTCAAGTACTTTCGGTTTACGAAAACCTGGCTTTGCCAGAACCAAAAAATCACTTCACAGTAGGTATTGTTGATGATGTAACATTCACTTCACTTCCATTGAAAGAAGAGATTGCATTGGGTGGAGCAGGAACTATTGAAGCAAAATTCTATGGTTTAGGTGCTGATGGTACTGTAGGTGCTAACAAAAACTCTATCAAAATTATTGGTGACAACACAGATAAATATTGCCAGGCATATTTTGCATACGATTCAAAAAAATCGGGTGGTTTTACCTGTTCTCACTTACGTTTTGGCGAAACTCCAATTCGTTCAACCTATTTAGTTACTACTCCTAACTTCGTGGCTTGTCACGTTCAAGCTTATTTGAAGTTGTATGATGTAACCAAAGGATTGAAGAAAAACGGTACTTTCTTATTGAATACTATTTGGAACGAAGAAGAAGTAAAGAAAAACTTACCTACCAAAGTAAAAAAATATTTAGCTGTCAATAACATCAGCCTTTATATTATCGATGCTACAAACATTGCAGAGCAAATTGGTTTAGGAAATCGTACCAATACTATTCTTCAATCGGCATTCTTCAAAATTACCAATGTGGTTCCTTACGAATTGGCAGTGGAAAAAATGAAATATGCTATCAACAAATCATACGGTAAAAAAGGTGAAAGCATTGTAAACAAAAACTACGCAGCTGTTGATCGTGGTGGAGAGTACACAAAAGTGGAAATTCCTGCAGAATGGGCTAACTTAGTGGATGGAACTGAAGCAATCACTGATATTGTTCCTGCATTTATTGGTGACATCGTTCGTCCTATCAATGCACAAGATGGTGATAGCCTTCCTGTTTCTGCATTTAAAGGTCGCGAAGATGGTACCTGGGAAAATAGTACCAGTAGACATGAAAAACGTGGTGTAGCTGCATTTGTACCTGTTTGGAATTCTTCAAACTGTATTCAATGTAACCAATGTGCTTATGTTTGTCCTCACGCTGCTATTCGTCCATTTATCTTAGACCAAGCCGAACAAGCAAATGCACCGTTTACCGATATGCTTAAAACTAACGGTAAACAATTTGTTGATACTGCATTCCGCATTCAGGTTGACGTACTTGACTGTATGGGTTGTAACAACTGTGTGGATGTTTGTCCGGGTAACAAAGGTAACAAAGCATTGGAATTAGTGCCTATCGATACTCAATATCCAAACCAGGATAACTGGGATTATTGTGCAACTGAAGTAAAAAGCAAACAACACTTAGTAGACATTAAAGGCAACGTGAAAAACTCTCAATTGGCTACGCCATTGTTCGAGTTCTCTGGTGCTTGTGCCGGTTGTGGTGAAACTCCTTATGTAAAATTAGTTTCTCAACTTTTCGGTAGCCGTCAATTAATTGCTAACGCAACCGGTTGTAGCTCTATCTACTCTGCCTCTGCTCCTTCTACGCCTTACACAGTAAACGAAGACGGTCGTGGACCAGCTTTTGCTAACTCTTTGTTTGAAGATAACGCAGAATTTGGTTTAGGTATGGTGTTCGCAAACGACAACATGCGCGAGCGTTTGGTTCGTTTATTTACTGCTGCTCAATCGGATGCTACTGTTTCTGACGAGTTGAAATCTCTGTTTGCCGAATGGATTGAAAAACGTGAAATTGCTGACGAAACTTTAATTCTTGAAAAGAAAATTACACCGTTAGTAAAAGCATCTGAAAGTGCATTGGTAAAACAAATTGTTGATTTGACTCAGTATATTGTCAAAAAATCGCAATGGATTATCGGTGGTGACGGATGGGCATATGATATCGGGTTTGGTGGATTAGATCACGTAATTGCTTCAGGTAAAAACGTAAATATCCTTGTTTTGGATACCGAGATCTATTCTAACACAGGTGGTCAAGCTTCTAAATCGACTCCGGTTGGTGCAGTTGCTAAATTTGCTGCCTCAGGTAAACGTGTTCGCAAAAAAGACTTAGGAATGATTGCTGCTACTTATGGTTATGTTTATGTTGCGCAAATCGCAATGGGTGCAAACCAAGCACAAACATTGAAAGCAATTCGTGAAGCTGAAGCATTTGACGGACCATCGGTTATCATAGCTTATTCTCCATGTATTAGCCACGGATTACTTGCCGGAATGGGTAAAGCTCAAGATGAACAACAACGTGCTGTTGAATGTGGATACTGGCATTTGTATCGCTTTAATCCGGATTTAGAAGCTGAAGGAAAGAACCCAATGATTTTAGATTCGAAAGAACCTCAATGGGATAAATTCCAGGACTTCTTGAAAGGTGAAGTACGTTACACTTCGTTGTTGAAACAATTCCCAACAGAAGCACAAGAATTATTCACTGCTGCACAAACTAACGCTAAATGGCGTTATGATGGTTACAAACGTATGGCTGAACGTCAATTCTAATTGATATTCTTTATATATTCTAAAAAAGACTGCTCAAATTTGGAGGGCAGTCTTTTTTTGTGGTGCGCCGTGCATGGCGAGTATATTTGACGGTTCAAGTCCGTTATGGTGGCTATCAGTTGCCAACCATTAGCTCAAGGTACGAAACCACCGTATACCGAACGGTGCGTACGGTGGTGTGAGAGGAGAAACGGAAATTAATCCCTTTTCTCCTACTTTATTGAAATCGGCTGTTTTTGCACATCTCTCAATCCAAAAAGCAGTTTTTTCATACGTTTATAAGGTAAACATAAGTGAGAATTATCATTGAATTTTTTTTTGTTGATTTTGTTGATTTTTTTTTCAAAAAATACAATAATATTTTAAATCTTTCTTGGTTAATTCAAATAATATTATTTACTTTGTGAATTGAAATTCAATGGTGTCAAAAGAACCATTATGTAGATCATTTTAAAATCTATTTTTATCTAAAGTAGATTTTCTATTGCTGATTAAGTATAAATATGATTATGCACAGTTAAATATTATTAAATATTCTTAATTGACAAAATACTGAAAGTATTTTTAGAAAAAAAATAAAATTTAATAAAAATAATGAATTTGCTTTATCAATGGAGTTTTTCAATTATCATTCAACTTCAAAAATGTTGCAAATCATTAATCGATGTAAAAAAAATGCGATTTTTTGGAAAATAGATTAACCTAAATTGCAATTTTATCAAACTTTTTTTGTAGTTTTGGTGTTTAAATATAACAATCTTACCAGCGAGTGATTTAAGATATATTTATCAATGTTTTGTTATAAAATGTATTTTAAAAAGCAAATAAAATTTAAAAAATCACTATCACAATACTAACTCTCTAAAAATTAAAAAAATGAAAACTGAAAAAGACAAAGTCGCTCAAGGCGACGAAAATGATGACTTGAGCTTGTTGTTAAAACAACCAACTTACACGATTGGTGCTTATTCAATTGATGTACCAAAAAAGCAATTAACTTTAGCTGGAGGTGAGCCAACAAAACTTACTAACAAAGAATTAAGCTTGCTTATTCTATTTGCAGCTAATATCAATGAGTTTTTGGATCGTAAATATGCTTTGAAAACTATTTGGAAAGATGATAACCATTACAATGCAAGAAGCATGGATGTTTATATCTGCAAATTGCGCAAACTTCTTAAAGATGACCAAAAAGTAATCATTATCAATATTCATGGTAAAGGTTACAAAATGATCACTACTTAATTTGTGACTAAATAATAATTTAGGAGTAGTTTAATATTACTTCCAATCTATAAAATTTCCCGCTGAAAAGTGGGAAATTTTTGTTTACACCCTTTCTTATTAGTCATGAATATGCAATCAAATGATCCATTACATGGATTGACACTCAAAACTATTTTGGACCAACTACACAAACATTACGGTTGGGAAGAGTTGGATAGATTGATTCGTATCAATTGTTTTCACGAAAATCCCAGCATAAACTCGAGTTTGAAGTTTTTACGCAAAACACAATGGGCAAGAACCAAAGTTGAGGAGTTATATATTTCAACGTTTAAGAAATGATTAGTTTGAGCTTTGCTCCCATTCTGTTTTAAAAACAAAAAAGCCGTTTCGGAATATTCCAAAACGGCTTTATTTTCTATTGACAAGAGTTTGTCAATACTATCTCAATTAAAGACTGTTGATAGCATTTAAATCTTCGAAAGCTACTTGTAAACGAGCGATAAGAGCTTCTTCGCCTTTGCGTAACCATACACGTGGGTCGTAGTATTTCTTATTTGGTTTTTCAGTTCCTTCAGGATTTCCAATTTGACCTTGTAGGTAGTCATGGTTTTTAGCTTCAAAGCCACGTACGCCATCCCAGAATGCCCATTGAGTATCAGTATCAATATTCATCTTGATAACACCATAGCTGATTGCTTCGCGAATTTCTTCGTGTGAAGACCCCGATCCACCATGGAATACGAAGTTTACTGGATGTGAATCAGAAATTCCTGCTTTAGCTTTGATATATTCCTGAGAATTTTTCAAAATTACAGGAGTTAATTTTACATTACCCGGTTTGTAAACACCATGTACATTACCAAAAGAAGCAGCAACAGTAAAGTTTGGAGAAATTTTGCTTAAAGCAGCATATACTTTGTACACGTCTTCAGGTTGTGTGTAAAGCAAACTATTGTCAACATCGCTGTTGTCAACACCATCTTCTTCACCACCTGTGATACCTAATTCCATTTCCAAAGTCATACCCATTTTACTCATACGAGTTAAGTATTTTTCGCAAATTTCAATGTTCTCATTAAGAGGTTCTTCCGAAAGGTCAAGCATATGTGAACTGAAAAGTGGTTTGCCTGTTTCAGCAAAGTTTTTTTCGCTGGCATCCAATAAGCCGTCAATCCAAGGAAGTAATTTTTTCGCAGCATGGTCGGTATGTAATACTACACGTACACCATAAGCTTCAGCCAATGTATGAATGTGTTTTGCACCAGCAATAGCACCTAAGATAGCTGCTTGTTGACCTTCCAATTTTAAACCTTTACCAGCATTGAAAGCAGCACCTCCATTAGAGAACTGAATCATTACCGGAGCATTAGCAACTTTTGCAGCTTCCAAAATAGCGTTTACGGTTGAAGAACCTACAACGTTTACTGCTGGAATTGCAAAACCATTTTCTTTAGCAACTTTAAAGATAAACTGCAAGTCAGTTCCTGTAACCACACCCGGTTTAACTACATCTGAAATTTTACCCATAATTCTATTATTTAATTGTTATATAATTTAGCGTTCTTAGTAAAACAAATTACTTACGATAAAGTTAGATGTTGAAGGGATATTTATAGCGTTTTTAAAGCTATTTGACAACTTCCCCCATCCCCCACAAAAGTAGTCAATTAAAATGATTTGTCCAATTTATGCTAAACAAAAATCCCAGATTAGCATTGTAGGCTAACCCGGGATTCTGTTTTCTCAATCACTTATTTATAAGTTCAATATACTCTCTTAAAATAGATAATGAATAGTCGCTTGCATGTTGATTCACAAAGCCAATAGCGGTGATATGAGCTTCCTCATCGGCCGAATCGGAGATAATCCTCACAACAACCAAAGGAACTCCATAATCATCGCAAACTTGCGCTACTGCAGCTCCTTCCATTTCGGCACAAACAACTGATGGTAGATTTTTAATCAGAGCATTTTTCATCTCTTTACTTGAGATAAACAAATCACCACTTGCGATATCGCCAATCAACATTTTTGGATTGGTGATTTCTTGTTCGGCCAGTACTTTCCGAAAATCTTTATCGTTTTTCAGAAAATTATGAACTGCTTGTGACATGGTATCCACATTCTGTTGTGGCGTTTCGTAGGAAGTTCGGCCGGTAAGTGGAATTTCGAACCGACGCATTAGCGGCCGCGCATCCATGTCGTGCTGAAATAAACGTTGCCCAATAACCACATCACCTACATTCAATTCGGGCGAAATGGCGCCAGCTACACCTGTGAAAACGATACGATCCACGTTGAACTCCAAAATCATATTTGTAGCCGTGGTGGCTGCTGCTACTTTACCCCAACGAGAAAATACTGCCACAACGTCCTGACCATACAATTTTCCTTTATAATAAATGCGACTACCACTTTCCAATATTTCTTTATCGGTAATAGTTGCAATAATTTTGTCCATTTCTTCGGGCATTGCACCCATAATTCCCAGTAACATACAGACCTCCTTCTTATTCCCCAAAGTTGGGACTTGTTTTAATTTCCTAAGTAATTTTATACTAATCCACAGCACTTATACTCTCAAAAAAAATGTTGTGCTTTAGGGTTTATCGAGCTATTTTGGTAATTCTTTGATAAAGCGTCGGATGTGAATAATGAAAAAACACATACAACGGGTGTGGCATTAAATTGCTCAACGAAGTAGCGGATAGCTTTTTTAAACCGGACTCTAACTGTTCGGCAAAGCCATATTTAGCCGCAAATGCGTCAGCCTGATATTCAAACTTCCGCGAAAGAACATTGGTGGCAATATCAATTACGAGTGATATTGGCGAATAGAGAATGCTAAATGCTAATGCATTGAGATGAAATGACGCATGCTGTCCGCCTAATGCCTGTGCCATAGCATCACTTTTTAAAATCAACCCAAATACGAAGAAAAGAAGCAAAGTTGATGGCATTGAAATCAATAGATTGATTAAGGTATGCTTGTGCTTGTAATGCCCAACTTCGTGCGCCAAAACGGCTACTATTTCTTGTGTGTTCATGGAGTCCATTAACGTATCGTACAATACAATACGTTTTTTGCTTCCTAATCCGCTAAAATATGCATTCGCTTTGGTGGAGCGCTTTGAGCCATCGATAACAAATATATTGGTAAGATTAAAACCCGATTTTACGGCAAATTTTTCAATTTCAGTGCGTAATTCACCGGCTTCAAGTGGTGTTTGTTTATTAAATAATGGAACGATAACCTCAGAATAAAACATGGTCATGAAAAGACTGAATGATGTTATCACTGCCCATGCCAGTAACCAAAAATATTCGGGAGTTATGTTGTAAATCCAAACTACGGCCGATAGAATGCCACCTCCAAGAACAATAGTCATCCCGTAGGCCTTCAACTTATCAGCTACGTATAGCTTTGGTGTTACTTTATTAAACCCGAATTTTTGCTCAATAACGAAAGTATCGTAAATTTCAAACGGAATACCAATAATATCGTTGGCAAAGTAAATAATAGCAAAAAATAAAATCGGAGTTAAAATCGGACTTTGAGTGTAGTTTTGAATCAAACTATCGACCCACGCAAATCCACCTAAGCTATACATTAACAGCGTAATAATAAAACTAAATGTACTGGTTAGCATTCCAGATCTTGAATTTGTTCGGAAGTAATCTTGTTGTTTATCGTACTTCTCGGCATCATAAATACCACTAAGAATGGTCGGTAATGGTAATTTTGAATGCTGAATATTTAGGTAGGCCAAATATCGCTCCAATCCAAAATCGGCAACGAGAATTATAATTATTGTGTAGAATAAAAATTGAGCCATGACGAGGTGTGTTGAGATTAATTTAGAATATGGCAACAAATATAGTGCATTTATGAATCAAAAACCTTATTATGAAGGCGAATGCGCTCACAATTTTGCATTTAAGCTGAAAAAGTATTTGCCCCGGATAAGAATTATCACTCTTATTTAATAGGTTAGTAATTTCGACTTCCAAATATTGAGCTACCAATGCGCACCAGTGTACTTCCTTCTTCAATCGCTATCAGAAAATCGTCAGACATGCCCATGGAAAGTTCAGTGAAAGAATCACTTGGTGTGAAAAAATCATCCTTCACTTTATCAAAAAGCGCTTTCAAAATTTTAAATTCCGAGCGAATTTGGTCCCTATTATCTGTAAAAGTAGCCATACCCATTAACCCGCAAATTTGAACGTTTTCGAGCATTTTCCATTCAGACGATGCCAACGTTTCCAATAGCTCATCGGGCGAAAAACCAAATTTGGTTTCTTCCTTTGCAATATGAACCTGAAGCAAGCAATTGACTATTTTTCCTTGTTTTTCAACCTGTTTGTTGATTTCAGTAAGGAGTTTGTAGGAGTCAACCCCATGAATCAGCGAAACAAAAGGAATAATAAACTTAATTTTATTGCTTTGAAGATGACCAATAAAGTGCCAAGATATATCTTTTGGGAGCGTTTCATATTTGCCACATAGCTCCTGTACTTTGCTTTCACCAAAAATGCGCTCACCACTTGCGTAAGCTTCTGCAATTGATTCATTTGGATTAAATTTGGATACACATACCAGGCGTACATGCCCTGGGATATATGTACGTATAGATTGAATATTGGTTGTGATTGACATCTTAAATTAATCAAGAAATGAGAGATGAAAAAATGAAATAACGCACAAGTACTTTGCGTTATTCTACTTACATTTTACGTCCTACTCTTTTACTCCGAATGCAAATACGTCCAAAATTGTTGTTTCGGTAATCGACGCTACTTCGTAATCGGCCATTGTGCCTTTCATGCCTTCCTGTAGACCGTCCCAAGCTTCTTTTACATTGTTGGCTTGTACCATCATAGTGCAGGCAGTGCGTTTTTCAATTCCTTTCTCTTCGTCAAGCGAAATAAAGTAAACTTTGCTTCGATACCATTTATCACCATTTTCATTGGCAAAAAGCTCATTGATTCTTGCTCTGCGAATGTTTGATACGATAAATTCACCACTTATAAATGGCTTCATTTCTTCATTAATTCTGGCTTCAGCTTCGGTAAACGACAAGGCGTCGACCAAATATGCTTCGTTTACTTTTACTATTTTACCTTCTTCAGCTGTTTTTTCGTATTTAATTTTGCACTCGAACCAATTCAACATAAGTATATTCTTTTAAAAATGAGTAGTTTAATTTAGGGTTCGTATTTTTGAACCAACGCTTACAAAGATAGTCAAATCTTATTAAAAATTGAACCGGATAAAATACTTATATCGTTAAAACTAGAACTGGGCTAAATCTCTTTTGGGTGAATTCCCCGCTGCTTGCGGCGAATCTCATTTTTACATGGAGAAAGGGAACAGTTAATACCCCGTCCGCTTGCGGCGTGGGCTGTTTATTCATTTTTCCCTGATGCAAATTGTACATTTTACAGAACAAACTGATTTTAGTACCTTTGTACCTATAAACATTCAACTATGGGACGAATTTTAGCCATTGATTACGGACAAAAGCGTGTGGGTCTTGCAGTTACCGACATACTTCATATTACTGCCAATGGTTTGGATACTGTGTTAGTACACGAAGTACTGGACTACCTGGAGAAATATATTACCAAAGAACCCGTTGAGAAATTTGTTATAGGATTGCCGAAGCAAATGAACGGTCAGGACTCTGATTCAATGCAATATATACGTCCTTTTGTTGTTGGGCTGAAAAGAAAATTTCCTGATATTGAACTTGTTTATATGGATGAACGTTTTACATCCGTTTTGGCACATAGAGCTATGTTAGACGGCGGTTTAAAGAAGAAAGACAGACAAAATAAAGAACTGGTGGATAAAATTTCGGCAACAATAATTTTGCAAAGCTATATGGAATCAATTCATAAATATTAATTCATAAAATAATATCAATTAGGTTACTCATTTGCATTGCAATTGATGACTATTTACAGATAACTAATAACAGACAATGATTTTACCAATTTACACCTATGGCAACGCAGTGTTGCGAAAACAAGCAGAGCCTATTGCAGCAGATTATCCGGAGTTGAATACTCTGATTACCAATATGTACGACACGATGTACAAAGCAGAAGGTGTGGGCTTGGCCGCACCTCAGATTGGCTTAGCTATTCGCCTGTTGGTGATAGATTTAGTGGCTTTTAAAGAAGATGATCCAGAATTAGGGGCTTTTAAAGTGGCAATGATTAATCCAATAATTTTGGAACGTAGCGAAGAAGAAGTTTCTGCCGAAGAGGGTTGTTTGAGCATTCCGGGCATTCATGAAAATGTGCTACGTGCCGAACACATCAAAATTAAATATCAGGATGCTGATTTTAAAGAAAATATAGACGAATTTGAAGGCTTTAAGGCGCGTGTTGTTCAGCATGAATACGATCACCTCGAAGGTCATCTTTTTACAGACCGCGTATCGCCTATTCGTCGCCAATTACTTAAATCACGATTGACAAGCATTGTAAAAGGAAAAACAAGTTGCGACTACAAAGTAAAAAAAGCGTAACTTTTCAGTTATAAATCAGAAAGGAAGAGAGGCAAAAATACCTCTCTTCCTTTGTTTTTTAGAACAGTGGCAATGCTTCGCCAACTATGAAATTGCTACCTCCGATAAAAATAAAATCATCTGATTCTGATTCATTTATAGCTGCATCAACAGCTTGTTTTACAGACTTATAAACAGCTCCATTTAGACCAAAGCTTTGAGCTTTTAATTTCAGGTCTTCACAGGGCAGAGCTCTCATAATATTGGCCTGTGTAAAGTAATATACAGCATCTTTAGGTAATAAATTCAGTACTGCACTAACATCTTTATCGTTTACCATTCCTATTACTATTCGTAATCTTTTATAGTTCTGAGCTTTGAGCTGTTCCACAACAAATTGAATTCCACCAACATTATGACCTGTGTCGCACACCGCGGTCGGATTGCTTCGTAAAGTCTGCCAACGTCCCTGTAAGCCGGTTATTTCAGTAATATTTTCAATACCCTTCAGTATATCACTCTCAGATATCGAATAATTCAATGTGTTGAGTTGTTCAATTGCTGTAAGTGTTGTGGCAATGTTTTTTAATTGATAATTTCCACATAAGTCACATTTAATTAGCAATTTGCCGTTTATTTCAACAAGCATTTTTGCATCAGAATATTCTTTAAAATTGATCTTAAACCGTTCTTCTGCGAAAATAAGTGCAGCATTTTCTTTCCGGGCTTTTTGCACAAATATCGGTCGCGTTGCGGGTACTGATTCACCAATGACTACCGGGGTAGTTGGTTTTATTATTCCTGCTTTTTCGAAAGCTATTTTCTCCAATATGTCTCCCAAGAAACCTACATGATCAAAGCTGATGTTAGTAATTACAGACAAATCCGGCTGAATTATGTTGGTGCTATCCAATCTTCCCCCTAATCCGACTTCGATAATAGCAACATCCACCTTAGTGTCGGCAAAATAATTGAAAGCCATAGCCATCGTAGCCTCAAAAAACGAAGGTTCGATGATGCTGAAAACATCCTTGTTGTCTTTAACAAAATCAATCATATATTGCTGGTCAATCATTTGCCCATTCACGCGAATACGCTCACCAAAGTCAACTAAGTGAGGTGAAGTATAAAGGCCAACCTTGTAACCGGCTGTTTGCAGAACGGCGGCCAGCATATTCGATACAGAGCCTTTGCCATTGGTTCCTGCGATATGAATGCAGCGATATTTCGTTTGTGGATTATCCAATACATTCATCAATTGAATAGTGTTGTCTAAACCCGGTTTATATGCTGCACCACCAACATGATGAAAAACAGGTAGGCGATCGTACAGGTATTGGAGCGTATCGGTATAAGTCATTATAATGATAAATGATTAATTGTAAATGATTAATGATAAATAATTCTCCATTAATCATTTACGACTGACAATAAATTAGTATTTTTCCCAACTAACGATTTCCTCTATCGTTTTACGGTTTTTGGCGCGCAATGGTTGATTTGAATAGCCTAAAAAAATCACCAATAATACCCTTTTATTTCTAGGAATATCAAGTGCTTTTCTCACTTTTTTCTCGTTGCACCACCCAACAATGCAGGAACCTAAGCCTTCGTCTGTTGCAGCAAGACTGATATGTGAAGCTGCAATACCCAAATCGATATGCGGATAATGTTTGTTCGTAAGCATTCCACCAACTCTTGAGGTAAAGTTCGAATCTTCCTCTATTAAAACTAGTTGCACAGGAGCTTGTTTGGTAAAATGATTCATCGAAAGTACTTTGCTAGCCGTTGCATCAGCCACTAAAATACGTTTTTCAGGGTTTGTAACTACAACGAATTTCCAGGGTTGAGAGTTGCAGGCCGATGGTGCTAAACGCGCTGCTTCAAGTATACGTTCAATCTTTTCTTTTTCAACGGGCGTGTCGAGAAAGGCTCTGTCGCTTTGACGATTTTGAACCAATTCCAAAAATGTCTTCATATAATTCCCTTTTTTGCGGTTAGATAAATTTTCAACGATTCACACTTCAGAAAAGTTATTTCAAAAAAATGAATATCTTTGTACGTAACAATTTCGACCACAAAGATACGCCAAATACAACTTGATAATGCTAGCTAAAGTTCAAAATTACATTCGTCAACACAAATTACTAACAACAAACGCTCGTGTAATTGTAGGTGTTAGTGGTGGCGCCGACTCGGTGGTGTTGCTACATATTTTACTTTCGCTGGGATATGATTGTGTCATAGCGCATTGCAATTTTCATTTGAGAATGGAGGAATCAAAGCGCGACGAAGAGTTTGTTCGCAAACTCTCAAAATTACTTCACCTACCATTCTATAATATTGATTTTGAAACAACTAAATATGCCAAAGAACATCATAAATCCATCGAAATGGCCGCGCGGGATTTGCGTTATGAATGGTTCTATCAATTAGTAGAAAAACTTGATGCACAAGCTATTGCCGTTGCTCATCATGCTGATGACAGTATCGAAACAATGCTTATGAATCTGGTTCGAGGTACCGGATTGCGCGGCATGACGGGTATCTCCGCACGAAATGAAAAAGTGATTCGTCCCCTACTCTGCTGTACCCGCGAAGAAATTGAAACTTATATCATTGGGCACGATTTGGAAAACATCACTGATTCGACAAACACCACTTTGGATTATCAGCGCAATAAGTTTAGAAATGTAGTACTTCCATTGTTGGAAGAAATCAATCCTTCGGTGCGACAAACCTTGTATAATTCGCTGGAGCGATTTGAAGGGACGTTGGCCATTTATGATCAGGCTATTGGCAATATAAGAGATAAAGTTTTAATATCTGAAAATGATTTGGTTAAGTTGAAAATCACTGAACTTCAAAAACAAGTAGACGTCCCCACTGTGCTGTATGAGCTACTGCAACCCTATGGTTTTGGGAAAGCTGTTCTGGAACAAATTGCCAAACATTTGGAGGGAGAATCGGGCAAACTGTTTTATTCTGATACGCATCGTTTATTGAAGGATCGTGATTATCTAATTATTAATAAAATAGAATCGGCTTCAAACGAAGAATATTTTATCTCGGAAAACAAACCGGAGATAACTATTCCTTTTCTATTGAAAATAAGCAAGATAAAGCTTAACTCAGATTTCCGGGTTTCAAAAGAAAAAAACTGCATTCACGTTGATGCCTCCAGATTAAGTTTTCCATTACATCTACGTCGTTGGAACGAAGGTGATTCATTTTTCCCATTTGGAATGAATAAACGCAAGAAAATAAGTGATTTCTTTATCGATAACAAGCTGAGTATAATCGAGAAAGAACAAAGCTGGTTGATGATTTCGGGTGACGAAATTGTGTGGGTGGTTGGGCAACGAATGGATAACAGATACCGGGTGACCGACGAAACAAAGGATGTTTTTCAATTTACTATTTCGTAGTTTGTATTTATTTCTTGATTATGAATACAAGTTCTAATGAAAAGCCATTGGTAGATCAGGACTACCTCCTTCATAAAATGGAGGGTAAAGGTGGATGGACTTATGCTGCTATCCCTGAGATTGTGCAGGATAAACATGCATATTTTGGTTGGGTAAAGGTTAGAGGTATGATTGACGGTTATGAGATTGCTAATTATCATCTAATGCCAATGGGTAATGGAATACTCTTTTTGCCCGTAAAAGCCGAAATACGCAAGAAAATAGGCAAAAAGGAAGGCAATTGGGTGCATGTTACTCTTTATTCGCAAGAACTCCCAACCGTTGTTCCCGAGGATTTTTTGCTTTGTCTGCAAGATGAGCCTGCTGCTCAACAACGATTCCAACAATTATCCGAAAGCGAACAGAAAGAGATGATGGACTGGATATACTCTGCAAAGCGTGACGATCAAAAAGTGGAACGTATCGCTCAAACACTGGACAAACTCCTCTTACAAAAATGAACAAACTCCCAATTATTCTTGTTTAGAGGGCAGAATTTAAAGCATATCGTTGCTATTTGCTCACTAATCAGTAGTTTATTTTGTCAATAAAGCGTACCCTACACAAAACAAAAGTTCATTCGCTTCGGAGCATTGCCGATGGTGTTTACATAATTTCTTTTTTACGTAATTTTAAATTTACTGCCGGCCAGGTAGTGGCAATTGACCTTGTATCGAACGGTCAACCCCGATTGTACAGCATTGCAAGTGGTGAAGATGAAGAATATGTAGATATACTCTTTGACGAGAAACCCGATGGTAATCTCACTCCTTTCCTATCCAAACTAAATAGCGGTGATACAATCTACGTTTCCGAACCGTTTGGAACATTTACCACTACTCGCGGAAAAGCTTTTTGGATAGCTTCAGGAACAGGTGTAGCGCCTTTTGTTTCGATGGCACGTTCGGGATTGGCAGTTGATAAAATATTAATACACGGCGGGCGATTGGACGAGAATTTTTATTTTTCGGATGTACTGGAAAGCTTAATGACCTACGGTTATGTACGTTGTTGTTCGCAGCAGCAAGATACTCAAAACTACAACGGTAGATTGACTGTGTGGCTCATGGACAACCAGAATCTGCCAACCAATTGTCCGTACTATTTATGCGGAAGTCCGGAAATGGTGGTTCAGGTTCGCGATATTTTGATCGAAAAAGGAATTCCATTTCAAAATATCGTTTCTGAAACCTATTTTTAAATTACAGACCTACTTTTATGAAAACCAATCTTTTTGGTCTTACACCAACAAAACTTAAAACGGTGGTCAGTTCACTCGGTTTACCAACTTTTACAGCTACACAACTTGCTGAATGGATGTACAAAAAACAAGTTTCGGGTTTTGCAGACATGACTAATTTGTCCAAACAAGCACGTGAAAAACTTGAGACCGAATATACTGTTCAACTTATTCCATCTACAAAAGTGCAAATTTCGACAGATGGTACTAAAAAATACCTCTACCCGACCCAAACGGCTAAATTTATTGAAGCAGCGTACATTCCCGATTCCGATAGAGCAACACTTTGTGTTTCAACACAGATTGGCTGTAAAATGGGATGCTTGTTTTGTATGACAGGCAAACAGGGCTTTCAGGGAAATCTTTCTGCCGGCGAAATTCTGAATCAGATACAGTCATTGCCTGAATTTGATAAACTGACCAATATAGTTTACATGGGTATGGGCGAGCCATTGGACAATGTAGATGCAGTACTAGACAGTATTGAAATTATGACTTCTGAAAAAGGGTACGGCTGGAGTCCGAAACGAATAACGGTCTCAACAATTGGCATTATTCCAGCCATGATTACATTCCTCGAAAAAAGTCAGGCACATTTGGCCGTGAGTTTACATTCACCTTTTGATGCTGAACGCCAAGAAATTATGCCTATCCAAAGTGTATATCCCATCACCGAAGTGATAGCAGAAATCCGCCGTTGGGAGTTAGGGCGTCAACGACGAATTTCGTTCGAATACATTATGTTCAAAGGTGTAAATGATACTGCAAGGCATGCTAATGAACTAGTAAGACTACTCAATGGTATTAAATGTCGCATTAACCTCATTCGCTTCCATCCTATACCCGATACCCCGCTCGAAGGAACTTCGGAAGCTGGTATTGTTGAATTTCAAAATCGTCTTAAAGCTAAGGGATTAACGGTTACTATTCGTGCCTCTCGCGGCCAGGATATTTTTGCTGCATGTGGACTACTTTCCACCAAAGAACTAGTGAAAAAGCAACAAGAAACTGATTTTTAAAAACACCAATCACATTTCTATTTAGTTTTGATGATTATGTTTTACAATTAGCCGGTTCGGACATAATATTCCATATATTTTTCTAACTTTGTATTCATTCAATTAAGAATGCCAGTTATTGGTTTTCTATATTGTTTGATTTTAATTTTTAGAATAAATAAACAAATGCTTGCCCAAGCGTATCTGGGCCTATATTATGGAAATGGAACTAAACCTAGAACTACCGGAATGGGCTTTTTTTAATGGAAGTTCGCATCTCGGTAATACCTTAGAAGGTCGTGATATACTGCAACATAATCTCAGTCATACCATCTTTGAACTCTTTTTATTAGACGATGAAGAACCGATTGAAGAAGACACAACTGTCAAAAGCAAAATCTTCACTTTTGACAATATCTGGGGAGAAACCGAAACTCATTTGATAGTAGTACATTTCACACTTATTTCTGATCCAGAGCTAGATGAAATAATGGACAAGGCCATTCAGTTTTACAAAGAGTTTATGGACTGGGAGGATGCCAGTTTAATCATTGAAGAAACATCAAAAGATAATTAGTTTGTTCTTATATTCGGCTTTTCTCAGATGCCATTGTGCCAACATACATATAAGAACTTACCTTCAAAATATCCATTTTACAAAAAAAAAGGTTACTTTTGTATTCATACAACATATTTATAAATAAAATGGAATATCCAACTTTACAAGGAAAATTAATCATGCCCGAATATGGGCGTAATATACAGCAGTTAGTCGCTTTTGCTCAGACCATCGAGGATCGCGAAGAGCGTACTCGTTGCGTGCAAACGATTATCAACATAATGGGAAATCTTTTCCCCTATTTACGCGACGTGAACGACTTCAAACATAAACTTTGGGATCACGTGGCCATCATGTCCGATTTTAAATTAGATATCGACTTTCCATACGAAATACTTTTAGCAGAAAATCTTTATACCCGTCCTGAAATAATTCCTTACAAAAAGTCACGTATTCGTTACCAACATTATGGACGCACGCTGGAAGAAATGATTGAAAAGGTGGCAGAATATGAAGAGGGTGATGAAAAAAATGAACTTATTCGACTCATTGCCAATCAGATGAAAAAATGTTTCCTTACCTGGAACAAAGAAGTAGTTGACGACCGCAAAATTTTTGACGACTTACGTGAACTTTCTAAAGGCAAAATCAATATATCTGAAGATTTCTTCAAACTGGTAGAATCGAAAGATGTATTGTACAACAAAAAAAACAAAAGGAAAGAACAAAAGGTAGCTCCTCGCATCAATAAAAAAAGCAATTAATTCCAAATTGCAACAATTATTCATTTTCTAGAAATCCTGTCGATAAAAAAACAACATCTATGGCATCATTTCAAATAGAAGGCGGACGTCGTCTGTCCGGCTCTATTACGCCCCAAGGGGCAAAAAACGAAGCATTACAAGTTATCTGCGCTGTTTTGCTAACTCCCGAAACAATTACCATCAGCAATATTCCCGATATATTGGATGTCAATAACCTGATAAGTTTGTTGGCAAACATGGGTGTGGCCGTAAATCGTATAAGTTCCGACACCTATACATTTAAGGCTGAAAAAATAAATATGGATTATCTTCAAACCGAAGATTTCTATAATAAAAGTGCTTCTCTACGCGGATCAGTAATGATAGTTGGTCCAATGGTAGCTCGTTTTGGTAAAGCCATTATTCCTAAGCCGGGAGGCGATAAAATTGGTCGCCGTCGCCTGGATACTCACTTTGTAGGTATTCAAAAACTGGGTGCCGAGTTTCATTACGATCCTAATGCAAAACGCTATGAAATAGAAGCTAAAAAGCTTACAGGTTGCTATATGTTGCTCGATGAAGCATCTGTAACCGGAACGGCAAATATTTTGATGGCTGCTGTTATGGCTGAAGGCAAAACAACCATTTATAACGCTGCATGCGAACCCTATCTGCAACAGCTTTGTAAAATGCTCAATGCCATGGGCGCTGAAATTAGCGGAGTGGGATCCAATTTGTTGATTATTGAAGGTGTAAAAGTACTGAATGGTTGCAATCACCGTATTCTACCTGACATGATTGAGATCGGTAGTTTTATTGGAATGGCGGCTATGACCTCATCCGAAATAACGATAAAGAATGTGGCGTATGACGAATTAGGGATAATTCCGGACAGTTTCCGTCGATTAGGCATTCAACTAGAACAACGTGGCGATGATATTTTCATTCCCCAACAAGATAGCTATACTATTGAATCATTTATCGATGGTTCAATCATGACTATTGCTGATGCGCCCTGGCCGGGGCTTACCCCCGACTTACTGAGTGTATTTTTGGTGGTTGCAGCAAAAGCGAACGGAAGTGTGCTGATTCATCAAAAGATGTTCGAGAGCCGCCTGTTTTTTGTCGACAAGCTGATTGATATGGGAGCGCAAATAATTTTGTGCGATCCACACCGTGCTACCGTGATTGGACAAGGGAATCAGCTACACTTAAGAGCTTCAACAATGAGTTCACCTGATATTCGTGCCGGTATAGCCTTGCTTATTGCTGCACTTTGCGCAGAAGGGACGAGTACAATTCATAATATTGACCAGATTGATCGTGGGTATCAGGACATTGAAAAACGATTAAATGCTTTGGGTGCCAACATTAAACGTATCTGATTAATTTATAATAAATTTTGAATAAATTAGGAGAAAAAACTGATGTTGAATAGTAAATAGAGTTGACTCTAGAGGACGAACATATGATTAGTGCCTCTATCAATGACATTTATGCAGAAGCATATACTTTTGAAAGATTTCAAAATAATGCAGTTTTTGGACTGGTTTGTAAAAGAACAAGGAGAAGAGGAACAAAGAGCTGAAGATCTTTGTAAACGCTTCGATTTATTTGGAACAGATTCGCGAGGTTTATATCTGCTCGACACTGAATTGGCCGCTCGTGCTTTAACTGCACCATCATTGGTTATATGATTATACAAAAACAAAAGAACGGTCTTAGGAAAATTTCCTAAGACCGTTCTTTTGTATAAATGACTAATCTTTTACAAAAGATATTTTTTCATTTCCTTTTTTTATTATTTCATTGAAATAATATTTTATTTTATCGTAATCTATAGCTTTATAAACAGGAAGTTTAAAGTAATACGAGTATGATACCACGACTCTATTAGCATCAACTACAGCGTTATAATCCATTTGAAATAAATCGTTATCAATTCTGATTTTCTCGGGCACAAAATCAACCTTATATCCTTTTGGGGCATTTATCTCCGAATAATACGTTCGTTTTGTAGGATAAGTCATATCAATAGGATAAGTTCGGGTTGGCTGTTTCAACGGATTATCCTTGATTATTTCATGCAAAAAAGGAGAAACATAAATTTTTCCGTTTATAATTTCCGGAGTATCTACTGTTTTATATTTGAATTGATACGGCATTGTAGGTTGACTACTTATGATTGAAAGACTGGAATCAGGCAAATTATATCCTTTGTCTGTCAAACTTTTCTTTAATGCATTCAAATCCGATGCAAACTCATTTCTTGAGTTTAACGCATCCTGATTTGTTTCCGACGTTTCAATACTGGCACTTTGACTCAAATCCGATATGTCGATAACCAACTTACTAAACTTTTTTGATGCCAACAAAGGTTGTAGCATGATCCAGTTTACTTGATCTTTCTTTATCATCAATCCCTTATCATTCATACACTTTATAGAAATCTGGTCATTCGCTGCCTGAGGTTCAGTAGCATCAGCAAGTATATTTTTACCATCAATCTTTGCGAAGATGATAACATAATTGAAGAAATGGCTGAACGGATAATCATATTTAATCTTTCCATTCTTCCGGGTACTGACGATTACCGGAACTGCTTCAATACCAACCGCATTCAGCAAACCTATTGTGAATAAATTAATGTCTGCAGCATTTCCATACTTATCTTTTAAAAAATTCTTTGGCGATTTTGAAGCAAACTTACTACTCATTTTATTCCAACTAAAGTTATTCTTCACCAAAGTCATAATACTGTCAAATTTTTCCTGAGGAGTTTTAGTTGTAAAGCTTTTTAAGTCATATTGTTTTGCTGCTATTTCACTGCTTTTTTTTATATATCCTCCAAAACTTTCATTTTTCAAAAAATCAGTTACCAATTCCGGCCATGTTGTCATCACATTTTGAGAAGCACCTGTAATTTGAGTGACTTTAGATAATTGAAAATCAAGTTTTATTATATAATCATCACTAGTGGTGATAAATTCTTCATCCTTAAATGCAGGAAGATTTTTCATCTCATATTCAGAAATCACTTCATGATATTTAACGCCTCCATAATTTTGTTCAAGACCTTGATCTACATTGGAAGTTTGGGAATCAAATTTACTAGCTTTTTGCAATAGCCACGAATATTGATAAAATGGTATCATTTTGACTATGTATTTACTTGACAAGACCGGAATTTTCCATTGAAATTCCCAGTCGCGAAGATTAAATACATATTCTGATCTAATTTTATATTTATATTCGATTATTGAGCCAGGTTTGACATTTGGCATTGCAAATTTGGTTTGATTCCATGATTCATTGATTTTTTCGACATGACAATTTGCTAAATCAAGATTTGATTTTTTCAACATTCCATCTTGAAAATTATATGTACACGCTTCCAAGTCCTCAACCTTCTCATAAACATTACCTTCCCGATAGAATGGAATTTCCACTGTAGCCCATTTTATTCCGGCTTCATTAAATATTTTAATGCGGGTTATACGTTCATAAACAACTTCAAAGGAATTTGAGGTTTCCACAAAATATGATTCCCCTACGTCTGAAAGTACAACCGCCTCAGCAGTTTTATCAAACGGGCAAAACTTATAATCAATTGCTTCTAGTCCTACCTTACCATACTGTTTAAATTCATCTTGTGCATTAATTGTAATTTTACTGCATAAAATTAGCAGTATAAGTAAATTTTTTTTCATGGTTTAATCTTGTTTTTTTGTGACTATATAGCAATTAGATTCAATGTCAATTATCTTTTTTACAAATTCGTAAAACACTTTATATTGTTCCAAAGGATAATTACCGGAGTTTATATAGAAGTTTTTTACGACTTGGATTTGATGGTATTTTCGTTCAAATTTAGCATTATATCCGCCGTACGTAGTATTGAAAGAAACGTTCTTTGGTATAGAAGAAATACTATATCCAGTGGGAATATCATATTCCAAAGTATCCGTATTATTTATGGGATAATTCAGTTGTACAGGAAATTTACGCACCTTTGAATTTTTAAAATACGGAAGCGAAAATGGAATGATTTTAATCAATTGTTCATTTCCATAACTTTGAAATAATCTTTCATTCGTTGCAGAATAATTTAGCGAAATATAATCAGAGTCCCGATTATAAGATTCTATTTTATAATCTATTAAATCAAAGCCTTTTTCAATTAAATGATTTACAACCACTTTCGATTTACTTGATTCATCAAACGATTTTGAAACATCAGACAAAGCGTCAAAATACTCTCCTTTATAAGTGTTACTAAATTTAGCAATCATTTTGTTTGCTGAATCCATGCTAATTTTAATATTTCTGGAAGCCAGAACACACTCTTTTGATAGCTTAGGTGTATTTGTAAAGTGACTATTGTTGTTTTCAACCAAAAACACTTTACGATTTTGTGTGAAAGTACCTAAATGATTGAATGGTCCATCGCTTGTACAATCTAACCATAGACTATCAGAGGATTGAAGTGGAACACACAAAATGACATGATTGAATTGCTGAGAAGGAAACTGTAAGTTTATTTTCTTGATTACATCTCCAGCCTGTACTGTTGCATAAATCGAATAAATACCAACATAATTCAATAATGATTTAAAATAATTCGTCAGTGCTTTGCAGTCTCCATACTTATTTACTGCAACATACCCTGCAGAATAGGGTTTCATCCCACCTGTTTCAATCGTTACGTTGACGTAACGTGTTTCATCTTGTAAATAATGAAATAAAATTTTGACAATTTCTTTTTTGTCAGTCACACCCGATATCAATGACTGAATTTTTATTTTCTCACTTTCGGGTAACACATCAAGTCCTGCTAATAAGCTGTATTGCCAATTACCATATTCTTTCCATGTTTTGAAAGAACCGGACTTGTCATAATTAAATTTTTCGGGAACTATCAGTACAGCAGGATAGTAATTACTTATGTACGGCGAATAGATTTCCGGCTCCGGAAGTGTGGTGTATTTGGTGCGCCAAGTGTATTTGATAGTATTCTCAAGCGTATCTGTCTTTAAACTATCAATATGCTGCGAATAATAATTTATTTTGTAATGTTTAGGAACTTCCAGTGATAGTGTTGCATTTAAAGTTGGAATCTCCCTATTTATAACTGGTGTCCAATCATCTATATACAAAAATGAACTTTGTTGTTCTTCATATTGATAACAAATAGTGTAGGGATGAATATTATGAAGAAGGGTAAATTCTTTTACATAGTTATCTTCAAATAGAGAAAAATCCTCCATCTCTGATCGTTCTGTAATTTCACTTGCTTTGAGCTTTTTGATAATTGTACCATGTATGTCTTTTATAAATGCTTCTATATTTGAAACCTTATTTAATTTGGAATATGGAATGCTTATTTTGGCATATTTATCACCATCTCTGTTATTAATCATAATTTCATAACTACGATAAATATTTAGTTTTTCATTTTTAACGTAAGCACTTGAGCGTTGATTAGTCAATATTGCTTCAGGAATTTGAGAATAGCTCCTTACAACTATAAAAAGAAAAAGGACTAGATAAAAAGCATGTGATTTCAGAAGTATTCTACTATTCATTGTTTGCATCGCTAATTATTCGTATCTACTTATTTATCTGCAATATATACGATTATAAACTAATATTAAACAACCACCATCAATCTGAATTTTCAAACCTTTGGTTACATAGCTATATTCTTCCTCAGTAGTATGACTAAAACTATAATTACTTACAAACAAAACGATTAATAATAGTAAAATCTTTTTCATGTGCTCAAATTATTTTTTAGCAAAATTGCTCGCCAATCCATTACAAACATAATACATTTTTCTCAATTATTTACATTAGATTTTGTAATAATTATACACATTCAACTGCTTTAACTAATATGAATTTGCCCTATTTATCGGCCTTTTCATTTAATAATTAAGTAAAAAATAGAGGGCACATTACCTCAGTTCCAGCTGTGCAGATAAACTACAAGTCATACTTGTAGATGAAACGTGCAGTTTTGCTTTCGCGTTATCACAATGTTTTCGAATAGTTGAAACAACTACATTCAAAATATCTGCTATTTCGGGTTTATTATATCCCTTATCCACATAACATAAAACTTCAATTTCTGTTGGAGTTAAGTGTGTCATAGTCCCCTCCCAACAGCTTTCGAATAATTTGAAATTACTTTTATTGTTTATCGAAAAAATTTGAAAACGTTCATCCACATCTCCTTTTTCTACCAGGCACGGTTCAGTTTCAAACAAAAGTAGTACCGGTTGACCATTTTCATCGCTCAATAGGACTGATATTTTATGTATTTTGCATTGATAATCAGAGCTGTTTATCATGATTCGTCGCTGATAAGCAAGTCTGAAATTTTTGAGCTGAACGGCATTAAGCGAAAGTAGAAAGCGCAGCACAGCCACTTCCAGTTTTAAAATATAATTACGATCGCTGGAATGCGTACAATTCAACAAGTGGTTCTCTTTACACAGTGCACCGACCGATATTTCTACTTTGTTATGCATACTCTTTTGGGCCGATTGGTGAGCAATAATTCGTCCTTCTTTTAAGTTGAAAAGTGTGTACGAGTGCTGATGGATACGCGATAAAATGGGCAGTTTGTTTATCCAACTATCTATTTCAAGTTTCAATTCGAGCGAGCATTCACCCATATAGTCATCGAGAAGTAATTTCAATTCCTTCTTTAAAACTTTTTGTTTATAATCATCGTCCATAATATGGTAAAGTTTAAGTATGTTGCACGACAAACAATAATACGCACTTATTCAAAAGCTTATATTAATCTTGTTTTATAGCTTGTACTCCCCTACTCTATTATTCAATCTAATTTGCAGAGATCACAAGCTCAATATTTAAATGCTTTATTAAGTTTGTTTTTAAATTGATTGCAAATATACATTGTCAATATCAAATTTGCAAGTGTTTATTTAAATTTCTTATAAAATCTACTGCAAATAGAGTATTTTTTATCTGATATATTTGCTATTATTTTACAACCATAATTATTTCTGTAGTTTTTGGAGCGCAAAAATGATACAGACTGTGTGAAGGTGGGATGATAAGCGGCAGTACGTTATATGCTGAAAATGGATGTTGAGCACAAAATGGAGTGAATAAGTAAGTACAGAGTTATTCCTTATCCAGAAACAGATTTTCTGTATACAGAAAATCTGTTTACTTACACAGAAAGTCTTTTTCTGTATACATAATTTTTTTTTCCTTACCCAGAAAATCTTTTTACTTACACAGAAAAACTCTTTCCTTACACAGAAAATCTTTTTACTCATACAGAAACTCATTTTCTTTATACAAAGATCAACAATAAGTGGTAATATTAGATCCTGTATATAAGCATTTTATATAATTCAATAAATAATAATACTCATTTAAAATCAAAAAAACATGGCAAAAGCAAAAGTTATTGTTGATTATTCAACCAATCGTTATTCGGATAGTGACCTGACCAAGAGAGCTTCAGGGATAATAAGTGGATTGACTGACAATCCCAAATTTCAAGAACTGGCAGAGGTAGTACCTGTCATTAAGACCAAAAATGACTACTTTGAATCCTTACTAATTAAGATGTTGGATGGTGGTAAAACCGTGACAATAGAGAAAAACACGGTTCGTATCGATTTAGAAGGTATTTTGGGCAGTACAGCACTACGGGTGCAAGAGCTTAGTAATGGTGATGAGTTACTAATTGTAGGTGCTGGCTTTGAAGTAAAACGTAAACCAAGTCCGGTAGGCTTGTTGCAGCGTCCGGCAAACGTGGTAGCTAATCCCGGTCCAAGGCGTGGAAGTTTGGAAATATCGTGGGACGTGGTACCGAATGCTTATATGTATGAAATTGAAATCGTCGAACATCCTGAGACTGACAAAAGCGTGCGACAACGTACTTCGAACACCAAACATAAAATTGTGGCTGATGGCCTAATACGTGGACAGGCGTATTCTATAGAGGTAGCTGGTGCCGGTTCAGATCCAGGACGCGTGTGGAGCGACGCAATTATCAGTTTTGTAATGTAACACTCCTCACCTACTGATTATCAACACCGAACCGTAGAAACGAACCCGTTTCTACGGTTTTTGTTTATAGATATCTAATAAAATTTCAATTTGTTTAAAACTTTTTTAATAAATGCTTGGATGGGTTAATGTAAATAGTTATTTTTGGGGTGTGAAAAGAAAAATGGCATTTAAAAAACATTCTATTTAATCGGACAGGTCACGACCTGTCCCTACGTTGGAATTTGTGCGAATAATGAATTAATGCTGTTTTATCGGAGGTTCAATATAAAACGATAGGTTCTGTAATGCAATAATGGTTGGTAGGGACAGGTCGAGACCTGTCCAATGATATATAGCCACCAATACCTGTCTTTGCAGATATGTTTATAAACCGAGAAAATGTTGGTGTCTGTCGTTGGGATTTGTAATCAGGAGTGGTCGGAAGATTTCATTGCTATCATTTAACTATTTCATTGTCTAATTATCAGTTTGTTTTCTTGCTCAATTGACTGAAAATCATTATCTTTATACAAAATAAAGAAAATGATTTTCA
>Ga0209123_1000392_pt1 | contig 59355 bp, 51 predicted proteins | sample BarGraIncu00431A_FD_184500 | JGI IMG/M metagenome (GOLD analysis project Ga0209123, IMG submission 184500) | Arctic peat soil microbial communities from Barrow, Alaska, USA - Barrow Graham LP Incubations 004-31A (SPAdes) (version 2) | ecosystem: Environmental > Terrestrial > Soil > Wetlands >... | reverse complement strand
TGCACCGATATATTTATTTCTATAATCACCAGCGGTTCCAAAAAAAATTAAACAATCTGACTCCCTATGAATATAGGACTCAGATTGCGTAATTTTTGCATTTTAATTACTGTCTACTTGACAGGGGTCAGTTCAATATCTTGGGTGTCTCTTCTTGTCCTTGACCATAAGCAGGTTTAGCGAAAGAGTGACTTATGACCAACATCAAAGGTATAGTTAGCGCCAGAGTTGTTATCCCAGTTGTTTGCACAATCTTTGAAGGCTAGATTTAGAGTTGTTGCAGACTCTACTGGAATCTCGACTTCAAAGGCATTGGATTTTTTAGTCATTTCATAATCATGTTCATGGTTCCATTCTTGATCGAAACCAACATGGGCGTAGACATGAGTGGCACCGCTTTTATTCAATAGCCCATTATAGGTTATTTTGGCCTTATAATTAGGATGGGGTATTGCAGGATCGATTATAATACCATTTTTTTGATACAAATTCTTGCTATTATTAATCATAAGAGAACCTCCTTGTATTATGATAATCTTAGTTTAACTTTTTAATATCAGATTAAATCGTGGGAATTGCTGACAATGTTAAATTGCCGTTCCAATCGGAGGAAGCTTTAGTTATTTCCTAGTATCAAAATTTTTAACAGGTAAAAAATTCTATTATAGGATACAGTTTACCAGAGTGAATATTGTGATAACGATAAATTAATACACTACATTTTAGTTGCCAGTAAATACGTGAGAAAAAAATACACAGGGCCATAGGAGAGATACACGTTGGTATAACAGCTTACGTTTACAGCTCCTAAAACTTATAAGAAAAATTTATATTGAGCTGGGAAGGCTTTCTATTCCTTGGCAGAAGGAATAGAAAATATTATTTTGAGAAAATAACAGACTTTTACAAAAATATTGGCATGGGACTTGCAAAGTATAGGAGTAAGACATACTTTAAATCTTTCATTGCATAATACGGCTCATGTGTGGGGGAGGGGAACAATAAATTTGGTACGTGAGCATGGTTATGAGGTAATGGTAGATATGAGTTTATTGGTTAGGGAATATGTAAGGAAATGTAGACACTTAGATAGATCCCTCTCCTAGTAGGCTCAGTAGTATAAGTAAACAGAAAATTAAAAAACTAAGGAGAGATTTTAATATGAAAAAAAAGTTAATCGCATCCCTAGCAGCAGCCATGGTACTTGGCGTAGCGGGTACATCCTTTGCAGCCGTCAATCCTTTTTCAGATGTACCAGCAAAACATTGGGCCTATGGAGCAGTTGCACAATTACAAAATGATGGTATTATAGAAGGTTATGGTGATGGTACGTTTCGTGGTGATAAAACCATTAGTCGCTATGAAATGGCAATCATTGTAGCAAAAGCCATGTCAAAAGTTGATAAAGCTAATGCTGCTGATAAAGCTCTCATTGAAAAACTATCGACTGAATATAATGCAGAGCTTGTTAAAATCGATGCTAAATATGATACGTTGGCGAAAAGAGTCGACAATGTACTTTTGACTGGTTTTGTGCGCGCAAAATATGACAGCGATACTTCCAACGGTCGCAATATCAGTGGTGGTAACAAACATTTCTATATGGACTTAGAAGGTCAAATGAAAGTGAGCGACACCTGGGATGCCCATTTCCAAGCTGAAACAAATAAACAGTACACGAATAGCACATGGCAGAATAGCGCTGGCACTGATCTTGACACTACGGGTGTGGATAGTGGCGGTGATGGGACAATCCAAAGAATTTGGGCCACTGGTACTGTGGGTAAAGTAGGGGTTACCGTTGGACAAAAATGGTGGGGTTATGCTTCTTGTGTTCTGTTTGGTCATGCCGCTGACGGTATTCAACTTGATGTTCCAGTTAGTTCAGACGTTACAGTTAGCGCATTTAACCTACGACCTTCCCAAGGTGGTCTTACAAGTTCTGCATTAGCTAATCCTTCCAATACTTCTCTCTATGGTATTAGCATAAATGCTGCATTATCCAAAACAATAAACCTGAATGTGGTTGGTGGTGGTAATAAAAAAACTGGTGATTATAGCGTTATAACAACTACTGCTAAAGCTGATGGAAACACTATTGTTACAAAAACTACTCCTGACACTGGTGTTACCAGCTGGGGGGGCATTGATCTAAGCACTAAATTAGGCAATGATTTTAAATTAACTGGAACTTATACTAAAACTAATGCTGATTCCTTCAATAACAGTCAGGAAGTTAGATTGGACTACAAAGCTGTTGATTTAAATAAACCTGGTTCCTATGATATTTATGCAAGATATGTTAAATTCCAAAAATATGGTGATATTTCTCATGATGATGAATGGTCTTCCTTACCAGGGGATATGAAAGGTTGGGTTGTTGGCGTGGACTATGCTCTTGGCAAAAATGTTGAATGGACAACTCTCTATAGTGATCAAACAATAAATCTTTCGACAACAAATGACAAGAGAAAATTGATACGTACTGAAGTTGACTTCCATTTCTAATCAAAGGATAAAACAGGCCGTTAACACATTGTTAACGGTCTGTTTTAGGCTAATAATAGGGCTATTCATAGCAGAAAAAGGAGTAGAAGATATGATTCATAAAAAATTAGCTGATTTTCCTAAGGAGTTTCTGTGGGGGGCGGCATCGGCGGCCTATCAAGTCGAAGGTGCCTGGGATGAAGATGGCAAGGGACCTTCCATTTGGGATGCTTACGTAAGGATTCCCGGCACTACGTTTAAAGGAACTAATGGTGATGTGGCTGTTGATCATTACCATCGTTACAAAGAGGATGTTGCTTTGATGGCTGAAATGGGGCTGAAAGCCTATCGTTTCTCGATTGCCTGGTCTCGTATTTATCCTACAGGTCGAGGTTGTGTGAATGAAGCGGGTCTACAATTTTATGATAATTTAATTGATGAATTGATCAAGAATAAAATTGAACCTATTATTACCTTATACCACTGGGATTTGCCCCAGGCCTTGCAGGAGGCGTATGGTGGCTGGGAATCAAGAGAAATCATCCAGGATTTTAATCAGTATTGCACGACTCTTTTCGAAAGATATGGTGACAGAGTAAAATATTGGGTAACGTTGAATGAACAAAATATATTTATTATGCATGGTTATTTAAATGGGGTCCATCCCCCCAAAGTGACTGACGAAAAAAGGATGTACCAGGCCAATCATATTGCCAGCTTGGCGAATGCCAAGGTTATCCAATCTTTCAGAAAATATGTTCCCCACGGGAAAATAGGTCCCAGCTTTGCCTACTCCCCTGCCTATGCCTTTAGTAACAAACCAGAAGATATATTAGCCTGTGAAAACGCAGAAGAATTTAATAGTCATTGGTGGATGGATGTTTATGTTTGGGGTGAATATCCCAAAGTGATGTGGAACTATCTTGAAAGAAAAGGATTGGCTCCGATCATCGTAGATGGTGATCTAGAACTTTTGCAGGCTGGCAAACCGGATTTTATGGGAGTTAATTACTACAGAACAACTACCTATGAATTCAATCCACTAGATGGCGTTGGTTTAGGTGAAATGAATAGAACGGGGAAGAAAGGATCTACACCTGATACAGGTATTCCCGGCCTATTTAAAACCATCAAAAACTCCAACCTGGAAGCCACAGACTGGGATTGGGAAATTGATCCGGTAGGACTGCGTATTGCGTTGCGCAGAATTACCAATCGCTATGGTCTGCCAATTATTATTTCAGAAAATGGCTTAGGTGCTTTTGATACACTGGAAGAAAACGATGTAGTCAATGATGAGTATCGAATAGACTTTATTCGTAGACATCTCGAGGAATGTCAAGAGGCTATTACGGATGGAGTGGATTTGTTAGGTTATTGTGTTTGGTCTTATACTGATCTACTGAGCTGGCTTAATGGCTATCAAAAACGCTATGGTTTTGTCTATATCAATCGGGATGAAGAAAGCGAGAAGGACCTCAGACGTATTAAAAAACAGAGTTATTTCTGGTATAAGAAAGTAATTGACACAAATGGTAAAGAATTGTAAAGTTTAAAGAAGGAAAATAAATACACTATCACAAGAAAAGGGTTTATCTACCAACCAATATAATACAGACACTAAGAGATAAGAATACACATCCCAGCATAGGAATACTTTGCTTTTGCGCTTTCAATACATTTGGTAGTTTGTTGTGGCAAAAATAGGATTGATAGAGATTTCCACAGTAGGGCTTTACCATGAACATCAGGCAAAGCCTGCTGGGGAGTTTCCTAGTGACTAACTAAGCTGGCAGAAAATATTCTTATTATGTATTGGCACGTATCTTGCAATATCTAGTAGTGGGTAAATAAAAAAAAGGAGTGTTACTTTATGGACAAATTCGTAAAATGGCTCGAAGACTATTACGCACCCGTTGCAACGCGCATTGGTGACCAGAGGCACTTAAAAGCAATTCGGGATGGTATCGTATCTTTAATACCCCTACTATTAATGGGTTCGTTTTTCCTCATTATCGCCTTTCCTCCTATTGCGAGCTTGGCAGAAATGGTGAAACCCTATGTTGGTACGTTATGTTCTGTTAATAATGCTACAATGGGACTTATGGGACTCATGGCATCATTCTCCATTGCCTATTCATTGGCTAATTCATATAAAATGGATCCCTTAGGAAATGCATTGATTAGTGTGGCGACCTTCATGTTAGCCACTCCTTTTACGAAAGATGGTAATATTACTTCGGCTTGGATGGGGAGTAAAGGATTATTTGTAGCGATGCTGGTGGCAATCTTTGTCGTTGAAGTACAGCGCTACATGATTAAGAAAAATCTCGTTATCAGAATGCCAGAAGGGGTACCTCCTGCCGTAGCTCGTTCCTTTATGTCATTAGCGCCTGGATTTATTTCAATCGCTATTGTTTTTGGGATTAATTGCGTGTTATCTCTGAGCGCAACCAATATGCAAGATATTATTTATAAGATCCTTGCAGCACCACTTCTTAGCCTTGGTGGGAGTTTGCCAGCCTTCCTTCTGGCCATATTCTTTGCCCAACTGTTATGGAGTATAGGCATTCATGGAGCTGCTTTAGTGGGTGGGGTCATGAGTCCAGTATATCTAACATTGGCTCAACAAAATGCTGCCGCAAAAGCTGCTGGACTAGCTGTTCCTAATATTGTCTGTCAGCAATTATGGGATGTCTATGGTAATATCGGTGGATCTGGTTCCACCTTTGCATTGGTCATCATGATGTTGGTGATTGCCAAATCGAAACAGCTAAAAGCCCTTGGCAAATCAGCAATCGGACCAGCGTGTTTTGCGATCAATGAACCTGTCATTTTTGGTATGCCAATTATAATGAATCCTGTACTCATGATTCCATTTATCTTCGCACCTCTAATCTCCATTACCATTGCCTATTTTGCGATGGATGCCGGTTTGGTAGACAAATTATTTGCCATGGCGCCATGGACGACTCCTCCGATCATCAATGCTTTTCTCGACACGGGTGATATGCGAGCAGCCGTATTGCAAATATTTTGTTTCTTTGTTACTGGTGCTGTTTACTACCCCTTCTTTAAGATGTGGGATGCAGTCAAGGCAAAAGAAGAGCATACTGCTGGGCAGGATGAAAAGACTAAATCAAACCTAACAGTTGGAGCTTAAATGAGAAGATCTCGATGCTATACATCATTTAATCCTTGGTCTATAGCATCGAGATGATTATCTTAGTATGGTGAATAGGAATAAAGAGAGGAATGTTACAATGAATATTTTATTAGTTTGTGCTTCAGGAATGTCTACCAGTTTATTAGTGACCAAGATGCAAAAAGCAAGTGAAGAAAGTGGTAGCCAAGATACTATTTTTGCATGCTCAGTTGACGAATTGGAGATGCACATTGATGACTGTGAAGTTGTGCTTATCGGGCCACAAATACGATACAAGTCCAAGATTATTAGTGAAATTGCTGCGGCAAAGAATAAAGGCTTTGCAGTGATTGATTCTGTAAGTTATGGTATGGTGGATGGTAAAAAGGTTTTGGCCCAAGCATATCAATTTAAAAAATAATGATTCGAAAAAAAGGAGACATCAGATGGATACGGAACAAGTTGCTTTTTCAATCATACTACATGCAGGTGATGCCCGTAGTTCTGCCTTAGAGGCCCTGCGCTATGCTCGTGAACATAATTTTATAGAGGCAGAACAAAGTATGGCCTTGGCTAAAACACAGCTCATTGCTGCCCATCACATTCAAACGGATTTACTACAAGCGGAAGCGCGAGGAGAAAAACAGGAAATAAACCTTTTGTTAATACATGCTCAGGATCATTTGATGACGGCTATGTTGGCAAAAGATTTAATTGAAGAAATGATTTTAATGTTTAAAAAGTAGATAAAGAAATTCTGACGATATATCTAAATTGCAAACTGCAAGCTTACATGCCGTCCATATTATGATGATAATTATATTGTTAAACCTAGTTAGTAACTTTCGTACAAAGACGGAGAAGGTTGATAAAGATAGCTTATCCTTCACATCCTCTTAGGTATATATTAGGATAATGGGTCTATTATCTTATAAAGAAAACTTGGCTTCGGTCAAGCCTCAGTGCAGGCTGAAGCCTTAGTTGCCCTTAATTGGAACCTTAGAAAGTGAGATACTTTCTGATTTTGTAAAAAATAACGCTAGATCCATTAGATCGATCAGGCGTTATTTTTTTCTATGAATAATTCTGTTTCCTCGCTTAATTCCCTAATTTTAGCGTAAGATGTAAAGAAAATGCAGGATTCTGCGTTTGCAATCACGAATATAATGGAAATATTTAGAATATAAAATAAACGTTGTATTAGGATATGGATTCAGATTTAAATGTAGTATGAGGCCAGCGGAGGTAGGGATGAAACGAATTGAAAATGTATTTACAGTTGTCAAAATATTATGCGAAGAACAATGCAGTGCCGAGGGCATCCAATCGGGTGTATCCACAGATCAAGTGGCTATTGAGCTTGGTATTCACAGATCCAATGCTTCCTGTGATTTAAATGCCTTAGTCAAGGGTGGGAGATTAGAAAAAATAGAGGGTAAACCAGTGCTATACCAAATGATTGAAAGTCCCGTCAGTGGGGACGACGAGGAAATGGAACGGTCAGCACTGGATGCTATCATTGGTGCGGATAAAAGTCTGAAAAATGCTGTTAAACAAGCAAAAGCTGCGGTGCGATACCCACCATTAGGTTTACATACCTTGCTACTAGGCGAGACTGGCGTTGGAAAATCTATGTTTGCCGAGACAATCTTTCGTTATGCTCAGGAGATTGGCAAGTTTCAGATAGACTCTCCCTTTATCGCCTTTAATTGCGCCGATTATGCTCATAATCCCCAACTCTTATTTGCCCAGTTATTTGGAGCCAAGAAAGGCAGTTATACGGGGGCGGATCGAGATCGAGTCGGCTTAGTCGAAAAAGCAAATGGGGGTATTTTATTTTTGGATGAGGTCCATAGGCTATCGCCAGAGGGACAAGAAATGCTATTTTATCTGATTGATAAGGGACTATTCCGTAGTATGGGCGAAGCTGAGTCTTATCGTAAGGTAGAAATTCTAATTATTTGCGCCACAACGGAAAATGAGGATTCCACCTTATTAAAAACCTTTACCCGGCGTATCCCCATGGTGATTAAGCTACCCGTTATTAGAGAACGGACAATCAGTGAACGGTGGGAGTTAATAAAAAATTTTTTCAAGCAAGAAGTACAATGCCTTAATGTTCCCATTAGCGTATCACCCAATGCCCTAAAAGCATTTTTATTATATGATTGCCCTAATAATATTGGTCAACTAAAGAGCGATATCAAACTTAGCTGTGCGAGAGCATTTTTGGATTATGTGGGGGGAAATAAGGATGAAATTATAAAAGTCAGTAGTGAGGAACTACCAGAATACATTCTGAAAGGGTTTGTGAAATACAAGGAACATCGGGATGATCTTGATACCATTGGCTTAAAAGAAACCATTATTTTTCAAGTTTCTCATGGAGAGAAATTTCAGGTTAAATATGGCGATTCAATGAATATTTATGAAGTATTAGAACAAAAAATAAAAAGCCTCAGAATAAAAGGCATGAATGAAAAAAATATTCAACTCATTATGGGCCTGGATATTGATATGTATATTAAACAATATATGGCTAAATTCCCCAAAAACAGCTTGGAGGCATTATATAAAATAGTCGATAAAAAAGTGGTAGGTGTAACCCAGAAATTTTTACGGTATGCTACAAATAAAATTGGTAAGCAATTTAATGATAAGATTCTATTTGGGATGTCCATACATATCGCGAGCACCCTAGAGAGGATTCGGGAAGGAAAGGAAATTTCAAATCCCCATTTAGCAGAAATACAGAAATCCTATTCCAAAGAATTTTCGGCAGCCGTTCATTTCGGAGTCTTATTAAAAGATACTTTTGGCATACAGATACCCCTTGACGAAATAGGATTCATTACCATGTTTATCGTATTGGATGAGTCCAATGACAAAGAATATCATGGGCGGGTTGGTGTGATTGTCGCTATGCATGGGACAAGTACCGCCAGTTCCATGGCTGAAGTGGCCAATCGACTGCTAGGTGAACAACATGCCATCGGGTATGATATGCCTCTAGAAAAGAGTACGGAATCGGCATTAGCAGACATTACGCAACTGGTGAAAGAGCAAAATGAAGGACAAGGCGTTATCATGCTGGTTGATATGGGATCTTTGGTGATGTTTGGGCATATGATTTATGAAAATACATCCATTCCTATAAAAACAATCGAGATGGCTAGTACACCTATGGTGCTAGAAGCTGTACGAAAATCCCTCATGAGAGTTCCTTTAGATGATATTTATTATGCGGTGACCAATTTGAGTCCCTATATTGGTCGAATTTACTCTAATCCTCCTGACATTAGTAATCGCTTAAAGGATGATGTCATTGTAGTAGCCTGTATTACAGGAAAAGGTACAGCCCTTAAACTGCAAACCATCATTAAAAATTCATTAGCAGCTCAAGAGAAAACCGTTGATATCATATCCATGGAAATTTCTAGTATGGCTAATTTTTCATCTAAACTCACTCAAATAAAAAAAGAAAAAAATTTAATAGCAGTAGTCAGTAGTATCCGGCCTCAAGATAGTACCATATATTATATTTCTCCAAAACAATTAATTGAAGGTGATCAGGATTTTTTATTAGGAAATATAATTCCCCATGGGAAAGAAAATTTGTCTGGTGATAAGCCGTTAGAGATGGATAAAAGCCAAAACCTTTCTGAAGAGACGAAAAACGGTGAGCAAGGGCAAATCGTATTTTCTTTAGATCGGCTAAGCTTTATGGTAAAGGTTATTAATGAACACACCAACGTAAACGGTGAAAAGTTTATGGAAGCCTTCCACTTATTTTATCTATTTCTAGCTAGAAATAACTTTGTCATTTGTGAGGATGCTAGTATTGGCTTAATTCTACATTTGGCCTGTGCCATTGAGAAATTACTCACAGGTGCAGTTATCGCCCCTTCCATGGGTTGTGAAGTATTGGATATGGACATATATGGAGAGAGTTATGCTGTCGTTGAAGAGGCTTTACAATCCATCGAAGAAAACTTGCAGATTAAATTACCGACTAGTGAATATTGCAATATTGTTAAATTAATACACTATACAGAAAAATAAAGGGGTGTATATTTATGGATAAACCGATTTTTTGGGGGATAAGAAAGCGGTTGCTTATATCATTTATTGGGACTATACTGGCCCCCTTGTTTCTCATGAGTATCTTCGTGGATACAACATTTACTACCATGGTCGTCATGGTAGTATCATCATTATTAATCGCTGTCAGCATGGCAATCTTTACTTCAAATTATTTTTTACATCCAATTACGACGGCGATTAGGCATGTGAGTGAATTGGGAACAGGTAAATTTGGGGCAGAGGTACCACAAGAATTTAGTACCCGAAATAATGAATTCGGTCTTTTATTTAAAGCGCTACATCTTATGCAAGTTGATATTAGAGGTTTCATTCATCAAGTTCAGTATGTAGCAAAAGACGTTTGTGCAAATTCAGATAAGATGCAAATAGTGACTAAACAGACAAACAGCTCTATTACTGAGATAGGATTATCCATTGACCAGATTGCCAATACTTCTGTTGAACGGGCGAGGGAAATGGAGCTTGGGATGGGGCATCTAAATACATTGGCCGAGAACATCAAGAAAGTGACATTTTATACTGATGAGATGAGTGAAGGGCATACTACAATGTGTGCACTCAATGATAAAATTGCACTGATTATTTGTTCTTTAGGTGATAAAATGACAGAAGGACAACAGGCTTCACAGAAAGTAGATACTATGGTGCGGCAGGTTGATCAAATGACTCAGCAGATTGGATCTATTACCGCAGTAATAGAAAGGATTGCAGCACAAACTAATCTACTGGCTTTAAATGCGTCGATTGAAGCGGCCCGGGCCGGTGAACATGGCCGAGGTTTTGCTGTCGTAGCTGATGAAGTGCGCAAATTGGCGGAACAGTCTGGTAGTGCTGCTAATAACATTAAGACGTTGATTCATGATGTACAAGAACAGTCCAATATTGCGGTGAATGCCATGGGGAGGGCGCAGCAGGTCGTACAGGAACAGGAAGAAATAGTGAATGGCACATGGCTTGTTTTTGAGGAAATGACATTAGCTGCACAGGCTGTGAATGAGAAAGTGCCTGAAATGCATGGCTACTTTGCATCCATGAATAGTATAAGTAATGAAATTGTTAATGTATTTAGTCGTCATTTTACAGGTTCTGGTGAAAGATTGGCAATGACGGAAAATATTCATGATACTACGAAACATCAGATTAGGGATATTGCTAAAGTTGCAGATTGTGCAAATGAACTACATCGTGTAATTGGACAATTGCAGGAAAAAATTCTTAATTTTTCGGCGTAGGGATTATCATAGTATCATACTATGGCATGGAGGCTCTGCTCTCACGCTCTTTTCTATGCTCTTTTAAATAGTGTACTAGCAAGGCCACTGATGGCACGAGAATTTGTAAGGGTAAATAAATATATAATGGTGCGAACTCAAAGCCGAACAGAATGTGTTGCGGGTAATTTTCCGCCTGTAATATGGAAAAAATCATAATTCCCATACCAAAGGGAATCGCCAAATATTTGGGATCCTTTAATTTTAGCAATTGAGATGTGCCCAACATGGCCCCATAGGTAAAAATACTTATTTTAAAGAAAGCGCCGAGAACCATGAGAATGATAATAAATATATCTAATTTATCCAAAAATCCCAGTTTTATCAGGCGCAAAGCTTCAAATAAGGGGAATAGAGATGCCGATGCGCCTGTTCCTCCCAAAGAAACAAGGAATACAATCGTATTTAGGGACAGGCTTATCCCCAGAAATGTAATAGCAAGCAACGATGCTTTTCTTACTGAGGCTGATTGATTAACAGATGAATAAATCATAGTAAATACGATGGTCTCACCATAAGGGAAGGTCGTGAGCCGCCAACCGGCCTTTATGACAGGTATAAGGCCGTTCTCAAGGACTGGCTTTAGATTGTGAAATTTCACCACGTTTGGAGTTGCGTAGAGTAAGATGAATAATATAAGCATGCCAAAGATCAATATAGGTAGTATGATTTGAGCGGCTCGTGCGATGTTTTCCATACCTGAAAATGCTCCATAGGAAAATACAATCATAGATGTTATCGTCACTACAAGCAATGACATGTCAGGCAATGAGGCAATTAATATAAGCTCAGAAAAACTTCGCAGTAATCTAGTGGCTATATAGGTAAAATATACGATGTATATTACACTTAAGATGGATCCTGTCACTTTGCCAAAAATTTTAGGCAGATAGGTAATAAGCGTATCGTTAGGGTATTGATAATAGAGCCCTGTATACAACAGTTGTAAGAATATACCGACCAGTATATAGATGAGCATTACCAGCCATGCATCCTGTTTTGCATCAGGAGCTAAAAAATAAAGGGAAGCACTGCCGTATTGGGATAACACTATGCTAGCAAATAGTTCATAGAGAGATATCTTTGTTGTCACAATAAAGCCTCCGATTAATATAAGGGTTTTGAGATGGTACCTATTCTTGGGATACTAGAATGTACAGTGATCTCTATAGTAAGATCAGGAAATATTTCGCTCCAATTTTCCTGAAGGGTTTTCCACTCCCCAGGACAGTCTCGATGTATTGCTTCGCCAAAATCAAATATATCTGCCCTAAAAGTCTTTTGCGCTGCATATAAGGCTTTTTCAATCTCTTTTTTGATAGCCTCATTCTGTATTTCTTCTAACTCTTTTAGGATGCTCGGGTTTTTCATAATGTCCAGTGTCCCTGACATTTCCTTAATAATTCCTTTTTCGGTGATGGTAATCTGGATGATAGGTTTATTATTGATGATGATGGGCCTTAGCGTGCTATCTGCCTGTATAATATCCAGTGTAATTTTTCCTGTATCTGGTGATGGAATGACGATATTTCCTGCGGTAACTTTACCTGTTATCCACTGCATCCCCCTTGTTTCCTGTTCATCCATATAGCCAATGAGTTTATCCTTGTTGAAGACAGCAGTACCCAGCAACTTAAATATGGTGCCAGCTTGTTCATCTCTATGCAGATCAATGACCCCTGTTATTGGTGATGCTGTCTTGCTAGCTAAGGCCGTAGCAAAATCCAGGCTAGTAATGACAGGTATATAACCATATTCTGATTGCAAATTTAAGATAGCTGCAATTGCGTTGGTAGGAACTGTAGATTCAGGTGTTATTGCTTTTAGAATTTCAAAAGCCTTACCCTTGGAAATCAGGAATATTATATTGGGTCGTAGTTCATGTTCTCTTGCTACGAAATTGACAAGGTCTCCTACACCTGACTTTGCTGCATCTTCACCGATGACAATAAATTTAACATGGGATAATTTTATCTTCTTACCCAATTCTGTAGATAGATGCACTAACGCATCAGGGACGGTATCACCGATACTGCTTAGAGACATTACATCTGAAGGTTGCTTTTCCCCCTTCTCCATGCCTTTACCAGCTGAGGAAGATTTCTCACCTTTTAATATCTGAGTAGATACCATGTATTTCCCATCGGGTGTTCGGTCCACACCAAAGGATACAATGATGGCCAACTTTTCAATTTCCTGTTTTGGAGTACATCCAATAGTAAGTAACATTGCTATGATAATCATGAAAAATAGTATAGCTTTTTTCATGGACGACTCCTTTTATTATTGTATAGAATTAGGGCGACTTGGGTTTTCTGCGTAGGGACTGTTGCCAGGTAATAAGTTTTGACCTCTTGATCATCGTCCATAGTGGCGCTCTGACCACAACATCGGATAGCTCATCGACAGTGAGAGGTGCCAAAGGACTCATATAGGGCACACCAAAAGATCTTGCGGATATCATATTGATGAATAATATCATCATCCCCCCCGCAAGGCCTAACATACCCAAGGTTCCGCTTAAGAGTAACAAGAGGAAACGCGGCAGGATCTGGGATACAGCCATTTCAGGGGATGGTATGGTCAATGAAGTGATGGCTGTGAAGCCTATGACGACGACCGTTAGCGTACTGACAAGTCCTGCTTCAACGCCGGCCTGACCGATCACCAAGGCGCCCGCGATACTTACAGCTGGTCCTATCATCCTTGGCATTCGAATGCCGGCCTCCCGTAACACCTCATATGTGAATAACATTGCAAAACACTCCCACATGAGGGGAAAAGGGACTCCGGCGCGGGATTTAATAATTGTTATGATTAATGCGTCAGGAATAAGTTCCTGATGGAATGTTAATAGGGCGACATAAAAGCCTGCAAAGGTAACACTGAGTAAAAATGATAAATACCTGACCCAACGGTTTAGTGTAGCAGGTATAAATTTCAAGTAATAATCATCAAGAGTTTTCATGAAATCTACGAAAAGACAGGGGACTGTTAAAACAACAGGTGTTCCGTCAACAATAATAGCCACATGGCCTTCTAATATTTTACTTGCGACTACATCGGGCTTTTCAGTATGAAAGATAGTGGGGAATATGAAAAAGGGACTGTCTTGTATATATTCCTCAATATAATTGCTGCCCATTACGGAGTCAATTTTGATCTTATGTAATCTCATTCTCACTTCATTAACGATCTTATCATTGGCAATACCTGAGAGATAACAAACAGCGATATCGGTCTTTGTTTGTTTGCCTAATGTATGTGACTCCATCTTTAAATTGATATTTTTAATTTTTCTTCTTATTAAACAGGTATTGGTTCTGATTGATTCTGTAAATCCTTCTTTCGGGCCTCGCAGAGAAAGCTCAGCTTCAGGTTGCTCCACATTTCTCGCAGGTGGATTTTTGAAGTCGATTGTCAGTCCTTTGTTGACTCCATCGACAAGCAAAATGAGCTTACTATTTAAGATGGATTCTACAACCTTGCTCGGGTCCTCATGTATGTCTTCAGGTCGTATTCCCAGTAAATATTGTACATAATTTTCGCTATCAGGGCTGTAGGTAGCATCTGCTGGTTTAGCCGTTAACTTTTTAATGACTGATTCTTCAATGAGATCTTGTTTTACCATACCATCAATATAGGCTAGTATGGCGCTGTAGTTAGGATTATTGGTAATTTTAATCTTTCTCATAACAAAATCAGAGCAGTTATGAAAGGCATTTTTTAGATAGAGTTCATTGTCGCTTAGTTGAAGAGAGATATGACTCTGTACAGTAATTCCGGCCTGCCTGAAATGTTCGATTACAGTTGCCATCTTTTCGGAGATTTCATGACTCCTTTTAATCATCAGTTCCAGTGATGCCAGTCGGCAACTGGTTTTGGAGTGGGAAGCCAGTGGAATGCTAATTGACAGCTTTTCTATATGCTGAGACTTTTTTTTTGCCATAACTCTTCCCCCATTAATGAGGCTACTTTATAAATTTGTTTATCAATAGTATTAGTTTTTTTTAGATTAATTATCCAATTATAATTGTCAATAAAAAGTTAGTATACTCGTACTTTATTAAAAACTCTGATTAAAGAAATCAAACAATTATTGATATAGTAAGTTGTGATATTAATTTTGAGCCTGCTTATTTCTATTGTTATGTTATTATGGTATTATAATGGGCAAAGTCCATAGCTGAATTGAAAGATAAAATTTTTTTTAATGGGCAGGACCATTCTAAAGTGCAAAGGGTTGGGGGTACGAAGAAAATGAAAAGTTCTGGTAATAGTAAATATTTAAAAAAATTAAATAGAATGACGATCGTAAACATTATTAGGGATAATGAACTTATTTCCCGCCAGCAAATAGCAGAGTTAACAGGCCTGACTCCAGCGGCCGTTACTGGTATTATTCGGGAATTAATTATTATGGGGTTTGTCGATGAAGTTGGCTTAGGCGAATCTCAAGGCGGGCGCCGACCAGTTGAACTAAAGTTCAACTGTGCAGCTGGTTATGTAATTGGGATCGAAGTTACGAGTCAAGAGATTGCCATTGCAATCGCTGATTTAAAGAATTACCCTACTGATATTAATCGTAAGAGTGTGGATATGAGTAATCCTGACTTAGCCATCAAGGCACTTGTTACAATGGTTGAACAAATCATTCACAGTGAAGAACATCAAGGAAAAAAGTTTTTCGGGGTAGCCATTGCTTTTCCAGGTTTATTAAGGGTAAATGAAGGCATAATAAAACGTTCAATAAACTTAGGGAAGAAATGGAGGGAATTTCCATTAAAAGCTGCTTTGGAAAATGAAGTGGGATTACCTGTATTTATTGAAAATAACCCTAAAGTAGCCACCATGGGAGAAAAATGGTTCGGTGGTGGGACATGTAGTAAAAATTTAATCTATATCAATATGGGAGAAGGGATCAGTGCTGGTATCATGTTGGATGATAGTATTATTCAAGGCTCCCAGGGCTTTGCCGGACAGATTGGTCATACTGTTATGATTGAACAGGGGCCATTATGTAATTGTGGTAATCGTGGGTGTCTAGAGGCCATATGTGGAATTCCGGCATTACTCAGAAAAGCTACTGAGGAGTTGTCCTTTATTAACACGCAAGACGCGCTCAGAAAACATTATGAAGCCACTCATCAGCTACACATCAATGATATTATCAAAATAGCACTATTGGAAGAATCCTATGCACGAGAGATTATACGACAGGCTGGTCAATATGTAGCACTGGCAACGGCAAATCTGATTAATATTTTTAATCCGGATGAAGTTTTTATTGGTGGAAAATTGGCTGTGGCGGGGGATATATTCATTGAAGAATTTCGTCAAATTATTAATTCACATGTTTTTCCTGAGGTCGGGGAAGCAACCGCCATTAGTATATCAAAATTAGGTGGAGATTCAGGTGTGGTTGGTGCCTGTGCATTAGCTCTTAAAAATTTATTAAAATCATCAGATTCCAATATGTTTGAAGATTCTTCGGACAACTCAAATTAGTATAAAAAGCTTTAAACCGTATGCTTCGGTTTGAAGCTTTTTATATTAAGGGGATTTAAAAAAAGTTGTCAGAAAAGAAGGAATTCCGTATAATAAATCGAATAGAGTTACTTAATAAAATTAATTAAGTAAGTAATTTAGGAAAGGAGAATAAAAAACAAAGACAATAACAATAATAAGCATGCAGTGTCAAGTCGTGAATCATTCTTTTGGACATATGATAAATATGGTGAAGTAGTTCATAGTTGCAATAATGAATGGATTTAGGCAATATCAACAAACTATTATAGAAACAACGAGGAGGAATTACTTCAATGAGTGAAGACAATACAAAATTAAGCTTGAAGGAAAAAGTTTCTTATGGGTTAGGGGATTTTGGTAATGGATTTATGTTTGATATGGGACAGATCTATCTACTTAAATTTTACACGGATGTCTTTGGTCTGGCAGCGGCCACAGCGGGTAGTATTTTTTTAATTACTAAAATCTTTGATGCTTTTATGGATCCTTTAGCCGGAGCTTACATTGATTCAAGAAAATATAATCCGCAGAATGGAAAATTTAGGACGATTATGTTTGCTGGTAGTATTATTCTTGGTATTTTATCCATTTTTGTATTTATGTCGCCAGATCTTTCACCTATAGGAAAAATGATTTTTGGTTATGCCACATACATGTTATGGGGTGTAGGATATTCTTTTACGAATGTTCCCTATGGTGCTCTTGGCGCTTCTATGACGCAGGACCCTGTGGATCGAGCGTCCCTAGCATCTTGGCGGCAGGCCGGATCCTTGGGAGCACTGCTCATTACTAGCGTAGTGGTTGTGCCCCTTGTTAAACAATTCGCTGATCCCCATATTGGTTGGCCGGTCGTTGTTGCACTGGCATCACTTGTTGGTATCATTGCCTTTTATTTCTGTTTTAAAAATTGTAAAGAAGTCATCGTTGGTAAAAATCTCGCTACCGGTGAAAAATTCTCAGTTAAAGCAATGGCAAAAGCTGTATTTGTTAATAAACCCCTATTAGCCGTGATTCTAATGACCGTTTTCACCATTTCTGCATATAATATTAAATCGGCTATGATGATTTATTATTGTCAGTACAATCTTGGTGACATCAGTTTGATGGCCTATATTAGTTTCATTACCATCGGTTGCTCTTGTGTTGGTATTACCTTTATTCCTAAATTAGTAAAAAAGTTTGGTAAAAAAAATACGGCCTTGATTGGTTTTGGGATTAGTGCTACTGCCGATATCATTAATTATTTGCTACCAGGAGATATCGTGACGTTCACCATCTTGGCAAGCATTGCCTTCGTGGGTATCAGTATTCCTAATGGTGTTACATGGGCCTTTGTTTCGGATGCCATTGACTTTGGTGAATGGAAGACAGGCGAAAGAAGAGAAGGCATCACGTATTCATTCTTTAATTTTTCTCGTAAGATCGCTCAATCCCTTTCAGGTTTTACTTCGGGTTTAGTGTTAACATTTGTTGGTTATGCGCCAAATAGCGTGCAAACAACAGAGGCTTTAGGGGGAATAAAAGGATTATTGCTTTTATATCCAGCCGTTACCATCCTTTGTGCCGGTATTGTAATTGCCAGCTTATATTCCTTAACAGATAAACGACATGGTGAAATTGTAACAGAGATACAGACGAGATAAGTATAATAAGTATATTGTCCTTAGCAGGAGTTTTTAACCAAGAAAGCGAACTATTATAAATAGATAATTAATTTACTTAACTAAGAATAAAGGGAGTTGTTATTTTTGACACCTAAACTGAATGTACTACAAAGAATTATGAAATCTGGAGTAGTCGCTGTTGTCCGGGCTGATAGTGCAGAGCAGGCCATTAAGATCACGGATGCTTGCATGAAAGGTGGTATTGCGGCTATCGAAATTACCTTTACCATTCCTGGTGCGGCAAAAGTAATGGAGGAATTACGGCAGGTATATACACCGGAAGAAATGATTATTGGTGCCGGAACCGTTCTTGATCCGGAAACAGCACGCATTGCTATTTTAGCAGGTGCGCAGTATATTGTAAGCCCATCTTTGAATGTGGATACGGTTAAATTATGTAATCGCTACCAAATTCCGATTATGGCGGGGGCTATGACCATTGAGGGTGTTATTGCTGCCATGGAAGCTGGTGCTGATATTATAAAAATATTCCCAGGTGATGCCTTTGGACCTTCTTTCATTAAAGCTATTAAAGGTCCATTACCACAAGCCACTTTAATGCCAACAGGAGGCGTTAGTCTGGATAATGTAGGTGAATGGATTAAAGCAGGCTGTATAGCGGTCGGTGTTGGTGGTAGCCTTACTGCGGGTGCCAAGACTGGTGATTATCAAGCCATTGAAGATATAGCTAAACAATTTATTGCAAAAGTTCGTACGGCCCGAGGCTTATAAGAAAAAACTGTCCCAAAATTAAGGAGGAATTGCTCATGACAAAGTTAAATCGCTCATTAGTTAATAGTGGATTTGCCTTCCCTAAGGATTTAAGCGTACAAGCCTATCCAGATAACCTACCTGAACGGGTCATTCAATTTGGTGAAGGTAATTTTTTAAGAGCTTTTGCTGATTGGATGATTCATTTATTAAATAAACAAAATTTATTTAATGGTCGCGTTGTTGTGGTACAACCCATTAAGCAAGGTTTAGCCGATATGATCAATGAACAAGATGGTCTATACACGTTATTACTACGTGGTTTACGTGATGGAAAACCTGTAGAAGAAAAAGAAGTCATTAATTCCATTAGCCGTTGTATCAATCCTTATACGGAGTGGGATGCTTATTTGAAATGTGCGGAAGCACCATTGATTGAGTATGTAATTTCCAATACAACAGAGGCTGGCATTACCTTTGATCCTGAAGATAAATTTGAAAATCAACCACCAACTTCCTATCCAGGCAAGCTGACTTCCTATTTATATCACCGCTTTCAATATTTTAAGGCTGATGCCAGTAAAGGTTTGGTCATTATACCTTGTGAATTAATTGATAGAAATGGGGATAATTTAAAAAAAGCTGTTTTACAATATATAACCCTGTGGAATTTACCAGAAGAGTTTTCTCGGTGGGTAACGGAAAATAATCATTTCTTAAATACCCTCGTTGATCGTGTGGTAACAGGTTATCCCCGCGATGAAATAAAAGAGATTATTACCTCACTGGGTTATGAAGATTCTTTGGTCAATACTGGGGAGTTATTTCATTTATGGGTTATCGAAGGTCCCAAAGAACTGTCAGAACGATTACCTTTCCATAAAATTGGCCTAAATGTGGTGTGGACAGACGATATGACTCCTCATCGCACACGCAAAGTACGAATCCTTAATGGGGCGCATACAGCATCCGTACCGGCAGCCTTTTTGTATGGCTTAGATACGGTGGGCGAGATGATGGACCATGAGGTCATGGGTAAATATGTTCGACAAATCATTCAGGATGAAATCGTTCCTTCCATTGACCTTGATAAAAACATGCTAGTGGATTTTGCTCATGCCGTCGTAGAACGTTTTCAAAATCCCTATATTAAGCATTATTTATTGAGCATTTTGTTAAATTCTTCTTCCAAATTTAAAGCACGCGTGTTGCCATCCATCCTTGAATATCATAAATTAAAGGGAACATTACCCCAGAAGTTAGTTTTTTCATTAGCGGCTTTAGTGGCAGTTTATAAAGATGGAAGAATTGATAGCCAGGGCATGTTGGCCTCCCGAGAAAATGGTGAGTTTACTATGAAAGATGATATGTGGGCATTAGAATTTTTTGCCGCTACCTGGTCAGACTTTGATGGTAGCCAACAATCAGCCAAGATCGTGGCTGAAAAAGTATTGAAAAACACTAAGTTGTGGGATAAAGATTTGACTGTAATTCCAGGCTTTGTTGATTGTCTAGGAGACTATTTGTATAAAATAACGACTCAGGGTATGCAAAAAACCGTTGCCGGGTTAATTAGCTAGTATAGAGATATATCTGATGTGGAGGAATTTATCTTGTTATTAAATAGAATTAGTTTACATGATAATGTTGCAGTCGCCCTTGAAGATCTTCAGGTAGGGGAAAGTTACACTGTGGGGGACGTCTCTATCGTGCCAAATGTTGTCATTCCTAAAGGTCATAAAATAGCCTTAGAGGATATTTCAATCGGATCTAATATTATTAAATATGGCTTTCCCATTGGCCATGCGGTGCAAGAGATTAAAAGGGGAGATTGGATTCATTCCCATAATGTGAAAACAAACTTGGGAGAAACCTTAGAATATGAGTATCATCCAGTAGCGGCAAGTAACAACATTCAACTCGCACCAAAAACTTTTGCCGGCTATCGTAGAAAAAATGGTACAGTGGGCGTTCGTAATGAAATATGGATTGTTCCCACTGTTGGTTGTGTCAATCGTAATGCCCAACTGATCGCCCGTGGTGCTAATGAACAATTCAAGTCGGTGAACGGCATTGATGGGATTTATGAATTTACCCATCCTTATGGTTGTTCTCAATTAGGAGCTGATCACGGTAGCACCCAAAAAATTCTTGCAGATTTAGTCCATCACTCCAATGCCGCTGGCGTTTTAGTCCTTGGCCTTGGCTGTGAGAACAATAATATTGAAGAATTTAAAAAAATATTAGGTCCCTATGATGCCAGTCGTGTGAAATTTCTCGTTGCTCAAGAGGTGGAAGACGAAATAGAAACGGGAATTCAGTTGATTGGTCAGCTTGTGGAACAAGCATCAAAGGATCAAAGAGAGAATTGTCCTCTTTCTGAGTTGATTGTTGGGCTCAAATGTGGTGGTTCTGACGGCTTTTCGGGCATTACGGCCAATCCCTTAGTAGGTGCGTTTTCTGATAAACTTGTCGCTAGCGGTGGTACTTCCATTTTAACGGAAGTACCTGAGATGTTTGGCGCTGAAACCATTCTTATGGATCGTGCAAGCACGGCGGAAGTATTTGAAAATATTGTTCACCTCATTAATGATTTCAAGAAGTATTATGACGATCACAATCAACCTATTTATGAGAATCCGTCACCGGGCAATAAAAAGGGCGGTATTACCACCTTAGAAGAAAAATCCTTAGGTTGTACGCAAAAAGGTGGACGGAGTCAAGTTGTTGATGTTTTAGGTTATGGTGATATAGTACGAAGTAAGGGACTTACATTACTCAGTGGCCCCGGTAATGATATGGTGGCCGCAACAGCTTTGGCTGCTTCTGGTTGTCATATTATCTTGTTTACCACAGGTAGAGGAACCCCTTTAGGGACTGTGGTGCCCACAATGAAAATTGCCTCCAATAGTGCGCTTTTCAAACACAAAGCTAATTGGATGGATTTTGATGCCGGTGTTTTATTACAAGGGCAATCAATGGAGACTGTATCAGAGGACTTGCTGCAACAGGTCATTAACGTAGCATCAGGAACCTTAACTAAATCTGAAAAAATGGGTTTTCGTGAAATCGCTATTTTTAAAAATGGTGTTACATTATAAAAAAATCATAAAATTAATAAAATGTAAGATAGTAAACAGACTTTGCTTTTAGTTGAAGGCAAAGTCTGTTTGCTATCGTATTACTAGGCATAATTGTGTTTTTTTTACAGATAATAGTAAGTAGAGCTACATTTAACGAATTTATTTTGACGAATCTGGCTAAGAGTCGTACAATTGACGTAGAGATATATTTGATGAAAAAATATTAATATAAACTTGTTTAATATTTAGGAGGCCAATGTGGTATATAATCCTACTAACCCGATGATTGTTCAAGGGGATTTTTCCGTATTACTTGAAGCATATCATGCTGATTTTGCAAAGGTACGTAGTGGGCTGGCGGTTTTCGCTGATTTAGAAAAAAGCCCTGAGCATATTCACACCTATCGTATTACACCATTATCTTTATGGAATGCTGCGGCAACAGGGCAGACATCTGCTCAAGTGTTAGAATTTCTATTGCAATATGTTAAATTCCCCATCCCCAATAATGTAAGTCGTGATATTCAAGGTTACATGGGACGTTATGGCTTGGTCAAATTAATGGCAAATCCACCCATGATTGCTATGGATAAAGATGAGAAACCCGTTGTACCGGGAGAATTTCTTTATCTATATTCAGAGGATATTCCAACAATTATGGCGATCGCTGGACATAAAGAAACGAAAGGAATTTTTCATCATAAGCTAGATGACAATACCTTGATTCTTTCAGCAGGAAAACGGGGGATTGTCAAACAACTATTGGTTAAGATTGGTTATCCCGTGGAAGATTTAGCCGGCTATATTGACGGCGAACAGTTAGATATTGTGCTTAGCCAGTATGATGAAGCAGGCAATAAGTTTGCTCTACGCGAATATCAGCAACAGGCCGTTGATGTTTTTTATGATAATGGTCGGGAAACTGGAGGTTCTGGTGTATTAGTCTTGCCGTGCGGTGCCGGTAAGACCATCATTGGTATTGGAGCTATGGCGCAAATTGGTATGAATACCCTGGTCCTCACGACTTCCACAAGCGCTGTACATCAATGGATGAGGGAAATTGTTGAAAAGACAACTCTTACCGAAGAAGAGGTGGGTGAGTATTCTGGCAGTAAAAAAAATATCTGTCCAGTCACTGTCACTACCTATCAAATGGTAACCTATCGTCCTCATAAAAATGGTCCTTTTCCCCATTTTGAAATTTTTAATGCCCGTGCCTGGGGTTTGATTATATATGATGAAGTACATACTCTGCCTGCTCCCGTATTTCAGGTGACAGCGGAATTACAGGCGCGCAGGCGGCTGGGCCTCACGGCCACATTAGTCCGGGAAGATGGGCGAGAAGCCGATGTCTTTACTTTAATCGGACCGAAAAAACTAGATGTGCCATGGAGTGAAATGGAACGTGATGGTTGGATTGCCACTGCAATTTGTACTGAAGTGCGTGTTCCTATGAATTTCTCTCTCAGGATGGAATGTGCTCAAGTACCGGAAAGAATGGCCTATCGTTTTGAGGCGGAAAATGCTGACAAGTTGAAAGCCATCCGTTATTTACTAATTAAACATGCCGATGATGGCATACTGATTATCGGTCAATATATAAAACAGCTAGAAGCCATTGCAAATCATTTTGATTTTCCTCTCATTACTGGTAAAACGCCAACGGAAAAACGGGATAAATTATATGATGCCTTTCGCTGTGGCGACATTCCAGTGCTAGTCGTCTCGAAGGTGGCTAATTTTGCTATCGATTTGCCGGATGCATCAGTTGGCATACAGGTTTCGGGGGCTTTTGGCTCACGCCAAGAAGAGGCTCAGAGGCTTGGACGTATACTAAGGCCTAAAAAAGACGGCAGGAACGCCTATTTTTACAGTGTGGTATCCAAAGATTCCAGGGAGCAGGAGTTCGCCCATCATCGTCAATTATTCCTGACAGAACAGGGGTATCAATACCAGATTTTAGACTTTGAAGAGACATTGCTAGGGGAAGGACTTGAGCGTTGTGTTAAATAAGAAATTACCGTTAGATATAAACAAAACATATACGTTGGAAGATATACATTTCCTTAGCAAGACGGCATTAAATAGGATGTGCTGGCGCTTTGACGTAAGTGGTTGGGTAGGTAATGTTCCTAATTTGCTCAGTGAGGCAATTTCTAATATTCCACATTTTATTGGACTCTACCAGTCACTCGGTGGGGAGCGGCAGATGATATTAGCTTTTTTATGTCAATATGCAGGTTGCCCTGTAGACATAGAAGGTGTTTATCAGTACTTCGCTGATAAAATAACAAAAAAAGCAGTGCTGAGTACAATCAATGACTTGGTACAGGAAGGTTGGTTGCTAGAAGGCGACAATCCCCATACCCTGCTGGCAATACCTGATTTTAAAGACATCTTGAAAGCTGTGCCAGCCTTTAATAGCTTTTTAAAAGCGGAATTGCCGAGGGAATATCAAGCCGCCGCGCCCAGCGGGCAATTTTTTTCTGATTTGGTGGAAATGGCGGCGTTTTTATATGTGGAAAAGCCCAAACTAACGGCCAAAGGTTTTATGTCAAAAACAGTCTTACGTCGTTTGACATCAAGGCTCAGCGATATGGCCACAGACGACTGGGAAGAGGCTGCTAATGAGAATCTATATACAGCTAAGATTTTCATGTTACTCCGTGGACTCCAGGCCATGAATGCCCTAGAGACGGCCAGCGATCAGATCGATAATCGTTATTATGATTTTGATGCAGAAAAGTGGGATGACTTTATTTTTTCCCCAGCCACTCATCGCTTACTCGCAACGCTGAGTTGGGAATTTTTCAGAATGAACGTTCTAAAAAAAGGCAGTTTGCCCTTTGTTGCCAGTTTGCTAAAACATGGGGCCCAATTAGAGGGGCGATGGCAGACCAGTGCATATTTGATGATGCGTAGTATTGTACCGGAGTCGACTGTATTGTTCGTACATCGGGATCCCTTTCGCAGTGAAGAATGGTTGGAATCAGTCGTACTCGAACCATTGATGTACTTGGGATTATTTGAAAAAACCGCTAAAAAGTTAGAGACGCCGTGGCGTAATGAAACCCAGGTGGTCAGGACTTTTTGGCGGTTAACGCCTTTGGGCGTAGCATTGGCGGAGTGGCTAGGCAAGGGGAAAGATGGGATCAACAAAATTAGTAAGGCAGATATCTTTAGTAAAATTGGAATGGCGGAATTTACAGCATTGCTTGAAAAGTGGCAACAGATATTGCCGGTTGAACTGGAACAGCAACTCATTATTCAACCTGATCTTTCCTTTTTTGTGCCCCGTTATGCACCTCCTCATTTAATATGGATATTGTCAGTGTTTGGTACGACGCAAATTCAGGACTATGTATATCAAGGCATGTTTAGTCGTGATAGTATATTGCGCGCTCTTAAAGGCGGGGTAGCTGAGAGTGAATTATTTGAGGTCATTGAAGATCATAGCAAAGTGCCCCCTGCGGAGAATGTGATACGTGCTTTAGAACATTGGTGTGCTGCCTATGATCGGACTCTATTTGCTCGAGCAGTGGTGTTGGCCTGTGATACGCCTGAAATGACGACGGAGATTGCCGCCCAAGGTAAGTTGGCCCCCATGATTATTGGCCAAATCGGCCCCCAGGCACTGCTGATCAAACCAGAAGGGGAAAGCAGTATTCGAAAATGGTTAGAAAAGAAAAATTGGGTGCCAAGACCTGGTGTGGTTGGTGGCGATGGTCTATACAAATGGTTAAATAAATAAAAATAGTAGGTGAGGTTAACATGGCTAAGATTCCTAAGAATTTAAGTGATAAGTCTATGATTGGTAAATATGCAGAACAAATTACCTTTGAAAATGATATTTTTGCGGAAGAACAAGCCGGGACACAACCGGTGAAAGTTGAAAAAAAAGTCAACACCCCTTATGTCAGTGAGTTTTTTACACCGCAGTTGCAAGAAAAGGTAGGAAAGGCCTTACTTGAGTTAAAAGTGGAATTATATAAACAAGGTATTGTGGATTTTGACATCAAGGTAGCGCGTCAGGATAATCAAGTGATATTAACGGCAGTTCCCGGTAAGGCCAAAAATGCAAAATAATGCTCTTATGTTTCTTAAAGATTGGTTTCACCACTATGTAAAAGGCTTTTATTCAACAGATGAACAGCTCCATTTTCATGTGCGCCTTAAAGAAGAACATACCCTACGTGTCCTGGGGCAGGCTAGTGGAATTGCTCACTGGCTTGCTCTTACACCGGCAGAAATAGAGTTGGCTGAAATTGCGGCCTTATTACATGACATTGGACGATTTAGTCAGTATCAAACCTATCGTACGTTTAATGATGCCTTGTCCATTAATCATGCTGAGCTTGGGCTAGTGATTTTAGAACAGTCAGATATATTGACGTTGGCAGGATTATCTGCCTGTCAGCAGAATGTTGTGAAAAAAGCAATACTGTACCATAACAGGCGTTGCTTGCCAGTGGAGGTAGATGACGATGATGTGACTCTATTATCGAAGATTACACGTGATGCCGATAAACTAGATATTTTTGCAATGTTGGTCACCGATGATCGGGATAATAAGATACCCCAATCACCAGAACTAATACAGGTTCATCACTACTCACGTTATATTATTGAGGATTTGTTGCAGGGACGATTAGTGGAACCTCAAGAGATTAAAACCGCAACGGATTTAATGCTCTTTCGCTTATCATGGATCTATGATATTTATTTTGCCTATTCATTTTCTTATATTGAAGAGCAACAATATGTGGCCAAGTTAATTAGGATGTTGCCTGCTACAGATGATATTCAACATGTACACCAATACATAAAGCAATATATTGAAAAAAATATACATGGATAAGTTGCACTGTATTGAGTTTTAAGTACAATTTAGGAGTGGGAAAGAATGCAGGAAACTCTCGAGAGTGTTCATGATGATTCTTTAATTTGCGTTGCTACGATCAATGATATTGAACAAATCACTGAAATTTATAATCAAGGTATACAAGATCGGATTGCTACGTTGGAAGCTGATACAAAAAATCGGGAAGATATGCTGAAATGGTTTAGTAGAAGTGAACGACATAAGGTGCTTATTATAAAGGGGGCAACAGGTGATATAAACGGTTGGGCATCACTTAATGTTTTTAATAAACGAGAATGTTATCGAGGAGTAGCCGATCTATCTATTTATATTCGCCGTGAAGAACGTGGCAAGGGGTTGGGTAAACAATTACTGGTAGCTCTCATTGAGATAGCCAAACAAGTTGGTTTTCATAAAATGGTACTTACGACCTTTGCCCTTAATATTGCTGGACAAAGTTTATATAAGAGTGTAGGTTTCACAAAGGTTGGTACATACATAAAACAGGGTATGATGGATGGTAAATGGATCGACACGACGATTATGGAAAAATTATTGGTTGATAATCTATAAACACGGCTTTCTGTAGGCGCGTAAATAAACATGAAGACATTAGGTCTTTGTGTTTATTTTTTTTTGCAATGAAATAGTAACTAATTCAATAATGACAAAAGGTTGAGATTTAATACAATTTAGTTAAAAGGAATGTATACAATTTTGATGGAAAATAGTTATTGACTGCAAATAATTATCAATATATAATCAAATACAAGAAGTGGTAATATTGGGTAATCTATAAAAAATTAAAAATTATAAAATGAAAGTGTGTGGGGGATGGTGAGCTGATATGAAAGTGCGAAATTGGATGTCAGGATTGTGTTGTTCGTTACTATTATCTAATTTTGGGGTGGTACATGCTGCCGATAATCAAAATCTGGTTGAAAAACAAATGGTCTATAATCAGAACAAGGACAACTTGTTAGCCGCTAAGGAATATGCGGTTGCATTAGCTCAATCGGAACAATTTTCTGCTTCATTAGATATTTTTAAACAGTTATATCAGCAATACCCCAATAATAATGATATTGTATTTGATTATATTGTTGTCCTTAATTGGGCTGGAAATAATAAAGCGGCGATTGAAATGTTCGAAAAATTAAATGGAAAAGTAGTAGTACCTGCTTATGTAAAAACAAGTGCTGCCGGAGCCTATTATCAAACAGGTAATTATCCTATGGCGCAAAAGCTATACCATGAGGCAATTGTTCCTGGTGATCATAAAACCCAAATTTGGGAAGCCCAGTCTTTAATCAATATGGGAGAAACAGATGCCGGCTATAAAATCTACAAAGGATTAGTAGAAAAATATCCTAATGATCTTGAAGTTTATCTAAGTAGGGCGTCAATGTTGATGCTGACCAAGCAATATCCAGAGGCGGCGGCTGATTTTGAAAAAGCACGTAGCTTGACTGCAAGTGATGGGACGGGCGTGGATAGTCGCCGTAAAATCAACTATCAGATGGCAATTTCTTATATACGAGCGGGTGATGAGGCACGGGCGATTATTCTTCTGAAACCTTATATTCAAGATGGAACAGCTGATATTTGGATGCAAGGTGATTATATTACGGCTTTACGATTGACGACTGACTATAAAACGGCCATTTCCGAAGGTGAACGCCTGTGGCCTGATTATGGAAAAGTTCCTAACTTTGCTCTCCAGTCTTTAGGTGATTCTTATCTGAGAGCAGGAAAAGTACAGAAGGCTGAAAAAATCTATGAGCTGATATTGAAGAGAGAACCCAATTCGATTAATGTAAAAATGGGGTTAGCTTATTCCTATATGTTGGAAGGAAAACAAGATAAGGGACTTGATCTTTATGGGCAAATACTAAAAGATGATCCTAAGCATGCCGAAGTTGTTTTAGATGATGCTTATGATTTTGTAGCAAAAAATCGGTATGCTGCCGGTAAATCCATCTATAAATTAGTAGTTGATACATTCCCCACTGTGCCACTGTTCCGCCAGGAAATGGCTAGTTCCCTTGCAGATAATGAAATGCCCCGACAGGCTTATGAACAATTTGCCTTTTTGTCGAAACTACCGGGTGGTGAACTGGTGGGAAAAGCCGGCATGGTTGAGAATAGTGTACTAGTTGGTGATTATCATGCAGCTGACAAAGTTATTGGTACTTTACATGAAAAATATGCTAGAAACTCCATTAGTCAGGCTGCCTTCTCAAGCTATACGAATCGACGGCGGGGAGGACTGGATTCTTCCTTTACCTACTCTTCTGATTATAAAGGCATTGAATCTAGGCAATTTATAGTGACTGGGGATCAAAATATTGGTGGTAGTTATTCTGTTTTGTCTAGCGTTGGTACTAATCGCTTACATGATAGAGTGGCAAATGAAAGTATTACTCTCAACACTAGATCCGTAGGCCTGCAATATTTGGGAATGAAATATGATGCAAAAGTATGGTTTGATAGTTATTTGAGTGATGGAACGTATAGTGGTTACCGTATTTTCAATAATTACTATGTTGATGATCATTCAATCATTAACTTTAATTTTCAAAAGTCTCCAGTTTTGGATGTCCAAGCTTTAAATCCTGGCAATGCAGAACTATTAGGGCGCATTATGATGTCGAACTACACTATTGGTTTTACGAGAAAAGTTGGAATTAAAGATACATATGCTTTTAATTTTACTCGTGGCTTTTACAGTGATAGTAACCAAGTTAATGATTATGACCTAAGGTGGGACCGGGTTTTGTTTGATAATGACAAAAAAAGCCTTGAACGGTTTATTACAGCTAGTCGCACTAATTATAACAAGCAGCTAGTTAATGGGATTGATACAGCTTATGAAAGCCCTACAGTAAGGGAGTATGTTGGTGCAGGTTTTACTGAGCATTGGAATATTCCTAAGGGGCATTGGGAAACTACAACTACCTTAGGTTGGGGAAGAGATCGACCAGAACCTTATGACTTTGAACCAGGTCTACGGTTGGAATATGGCCATGATTTTTCAACAAATCACCAATTACTGATGGGCGCCGAATATGGTGCGCGAACAAATCGCTTACTAAATTCCAGTACTTTGCATTTCGGAACACTTCAATATGACATTCAGTATTTAGTTACGTGGTAATAAGGAGAGTCACCATGTTAAAACAGTGGGTTATTTCAGGTATGATTATCTTCCAGTGTGCTTTCTCTTCCATCGGATCGGCAGCAACAAGTGGTGTACCAATTATCTGTTACCATGATGTTGGTGGCACAGTGAGCAATGACTATACAATTACTAAGGAAAACTTAAAAAATCACCTAGCTTATTTGAAAGCCAATGGTTATCATCCCATTTCCTTGCAACAATATATGGCTTTTACCAAAGAAGGAGTCTCTTTACCCGACAAACCGGTTATGCTGACTTTCGATGATGGTTATATCTCTTTTTACAATGATGTTTTCCCATTATTAAAAGAATATAATTATCCTGCAATGTTAGCCATTGTTGGTTCTTGGTTGGAATACTCTCCCCCTGATGTTGGTAAGACGGTAAATTGGCAACAACTACGAGAAATGGATGCTTCAGGTTTAGTAACCATGGCTTCTCATTCCTTTCGCTCTCATCATTGGACGACTATAAATTCACAAGATGATCGTGGTGAAATGTTATCGTCTCGTATTTATAGTAATGGTCATTATGAAACTACGGAGGAGTTCAAGCTACGAGTTAATGATGATTTAAAGCAATCCCAGCAAGAGTTTGAAAAAGAACTAGGGCACAAAGTATTGGCAGTTGTATGGCCTTATGGCGAGTATAATTTGCTTGATATTGAGATTGCTCAAAGTGCGGGTATTGAGTCCACATTTGGTTTGGGCGGCGGAATGAATACCACTGGAAATAAAGGCCTTGTGGAAGCCCGGCGAGGTATTATTGAGGGGAATCCAAGCACAGCAGTGTTTGCTTCTTTTCTGCAAAATGGCGGTCTGGATAATAAACCAATGAAAGCAACTTATCTAGATATTGATGCCATTTATGTACCCAATAGTTTACGGGAAACGGATAATAATCTAACCCTTGCCATTGCGAAGTTTAACAAAAATGGCACCAACACTGTTTTTTTACAAACAGTGAATGATCAAAAGAAAACTGGTAAACCGCCAGAGGCTTTTTTTCATACAGCCGTGGTTCCTGTACAGGCTGATATTTTCAGCCATATAGCCAGTAAACTTCGCAATGGTGGGTTCTTAGTATATGCTGTAATGCCTTCCCTCTCGTCACCATGGCTTGATCCAGTGGAGCAGGTTGTAGCTGCCGCTGATCAGAATGGCAAGTTTAAAAGCGTAACGCCCTTTAGTCCTGTCGTACAAAAAAAACTGATTGATTTGTATACTGATTTAGGATCTTATGCTTATGCTGACGGTGTGCTTTTTCAAGATGATTTATCCCTTAGTGATAGTGAGGATTTTTCACCAGCGGCCAAGGAAGCCTTCCGAAGCACGTTTGGAAAAGAACTGACTGCCGAAGTTTTAAAGGATGAATCAATACGTAATCAGTGGAATGCTCGAAAAATGCAGGTGATGCAGGATTTAACAGTTCAATTAATGAAAACAGTGCATACATATCGTCCTTATACTTTGTTTGCGAGGAGCCTTTCGCCTGAATCCGTATTAGAAAAGAAAGGCCAAGCAGGGTATACTCAGGACTATCGAAGTTACTTAGATACCTATGACTATACTATTATTATGACGAATGCTGTAGGCACAAAACAAAATAGTAATTTCTCAGAGCTAGGCAATCTGGCGCAGGTTGCATTAGCTCAACCAGGTGCCGCTGGAAAAGTAGTATTTATGTTGAATACTTTTGATGCTGATAAAAATGTATGGATTAGTGATAAGGAAATAAGAGGTGAAATGGATGTCTTGCGGAGTAAAGGCGGCATAAATTTTACCTACTACCCAGAAAACACATTAGAAGATAAAGTAGCAAAATCATCGTTATAGTATAAAGGGGTGAGTATGATGGAATTCTTGGGCCAATTTATTTTCCTGTATCCAGTGGTAATGAGTATTGTATGGATGATTGGAGCTTCCTATTTTTACTTTAGGTATGAACGTAACATGCCAGAGTATCCTGATTTACAAGAATTTCCTCTTATGACGATCATGGTTCCCGCTCACAACGAGGAAGATTCTATTAAAGAAACAGTGGATGCTATTCTAGCATCCGAGTACCCTAATTTTGAAGTCATTATCATTGATGATGGCAGTACGGATAATACTTGTTTAATGTTGGATGATATTGTGGCAGCATCACCCAAGGTGCGGTCCTTAATTCTAAAACAGAATATGGGCAAAGCCGCTGCTTTGAATTATGGCTTTCTAATGAGTAAAGGTGAAATCATTGTAACCATTGATGCGGATTGTCTGCTGGATAAAAAAGCATTACAGTGGTTAGTATGGCACTTTACAAAATTTCCTAGGGTGGGAGGCGTTACTGGTAACCCACGCGTTCGGAATCGGACCAGCTTGTTGGCTAAAATTCAGACCGCGGAATACTCTAGTGTTATTGGTCTCATTAAGCGCACCCAACGGCTATTAGGTAAAATCTTGACGGTATCTGGTGTTATTGCAGCTTTCCGCCGGTCAGCATTAATTGACGTAGGATTGTGGAGTACGGATATGATTACGGATGATATTGATATGACATGGAAGATTGAAAAGAAAAAGTGGGATGTTCGCTATGAAACCAATGCTCTTGGTTGGATATTAGTACCAGAAACCATTGGTGGTTTGTGGAAGCAAAGAGTGCGTTGGGCCCAAGGTGGCATTGAAGTCTTAAGGCGTCACTCTGATGTTCTTACTAGTTGGACAGAATGCCGATTATGGCCTTTGTACCTTGACTATGTGCTCAGTGTTACTTGGGCATTTACCTTTGTAACTGTATCCATATTAGGGATATTGGGATTGCTATTTGGAATTGACTCGGTTTTTGCTCCTTACGGACATGCTCTACCTCCCCAATGGACGGGTGGTATCATTGCCTTGACGTGTCTCATTCAATTTTCTTTGAGTTTGTTTTTAGATAGGAAATACGATTCTAATTTATTGGCTGTGTATTTCGTTGTTATTTGGTATCCAGTGATTTATTGGATATTCAATTCACTGGCTGTCATATGGGCTTTGCCAAAAGCTATTTTCAAGAAAAAAGGTACCTCAGCAACTTGGACGAGTCCTGATCGAGGACTGCGAGTCATTGATGGTGCAAGGGGAGGTAATTCAAATGAAAATAATTAATGAAAGCAACCTTCAATCTGGTGCGCAGAAGGCCGCGGATCGTACCATCATCACCATTGGCCTTGCTGTATTTAGCTTTTTTCTAGCTCTGCTCACTCTTGGGTTATGGGGGGCGGCAGGAACCTATTTTTATAGCTATCTTCTCGATCCCCATGATATTCAGGTAACGATAAATATGCTGATCCGTCTTGTTGTAGTAGGACTCGTCGTATTTATCATCATGTTATTATGGTCAAAGTACAATTTAAATGTATTTGGTAGTCTCAATCGTCGTCGTGCTGTGCCAGTACCTTCACCCCAGGCGACTGGTACATTATATTCTATAGAAAGTGAACCTGTGGAATTGGCCCAGAGCTTTCAGTCGGCGACTCTTGAACTTAAGGATGAAGGATTAATACTTTGCAGCTATCAGGGAAAATGTTTTTCACCAGGCGATCCTACGGGGAAATAATGAATCAAATGAGTCTACCTTACAATGAAAATGGAGGTAGACTTGTTTGATTCTGCAAAAAAGCTATTATATAAGATAGCATAAAAAAACCCAAGAATCATGGAATTTTCCATAATTCTTGGGTTTTACTATTTAGATGAGTGAAGAGAAATGGCTTAGAACTTATAATTGACGCCAACCCCTAGCCCATTGTAAGTAACATCATTTTTATCCTTGTTGGATTTATAATTAACATTCACCCCAACCTTATTACTCAACGCATAATTGACGCCAGTTTGCCATTCAGTAGTGGTGCTATTCGTAATAACTGATGCATAGCCATCTAGTTTGGGAGCTAGAGTGGTATTTACTCCGACGCCATAAAAGACTTTGTTGGAGACGTTACCATAATCGTAATTGCGGTTACCGAGAATCAGGCGAATATTTGGTTCAACCTTGTACTGTGCGTAGACATCTGTGGTCTTCCAATCAGCGTTGCCAGCAGAATTGTTGTTTTGCTCAATGCCGACTGTAAACTTATCAGAAAGAGCATTCTCTAGATAAAAGTTATCATTATCCGTACTATGACTGAGGCTGTAATGATTGTAGCCAACTGTTGTTTGACCTGGTGATGCATCGCTAATCGGAGCGGCAAAACCAATACTTGATGCCAACATGGAACCAGTGATAAGGGCTAAAATTTTTGTTTTCATTATCAAACACTCCTTTTTTTATCATTTATACTGATTGTTCCTTAATCGTAAAAGTAAGTCATTTAGTGTTTATTAGCCAATTTTTTGGGGACTGGCTAGTGCTGCTACTGTTATTTTTATTACTATAAATATACATCTAATGATAACCATTGTCAATTAGAAAGTTTGTTTTTATAACAAAAATTATTATGAAAATTAAACTTTATTGTACACGTCGTTGTGCTGTGCCAGCAATGTCACTGGAGGGATTTTCTTAGATTATAGTCCCAATAAGGTAAACCTTCTATTTCTTAGTTAATGTACATTGCTTGAAAATAGCTCTTTCGCAATTGTGACAACCTTCTTTATTAAGATGTTCGACGGCGTAAGAGATGGCGTTACTAGTGTGGGGGAAAAAATTAGCTTCACCAATTTTTTGATAAAGGCCAGTCGTTTTTAATTTTTTCTCAGGCTGTCCACTTAAACCACACATTAATACAGTTATACCCCTTTTGTGGATGCTTTCAACGGTGGTTCGTAAATAGTTTTCACCAGTTATATCAATCAATGGTACTTTACTCATACGTAAAATAATAATTTTCGGTGTAAAGTTAATTGTATTCATAATGGTTTCAGAAAACATTTGGGCCGCTCCGAAAAATAAAGGACCCTCAATACTAAAAATACTAATTTGTGGACAATCATGTGTTTCAAGTAATTCCTGATCTGAAATATCAATAAGATTATTATCTTGGTCTGGTATTACATGGGTTACGGTCATAATTTTACTCATGCGCTTAACGAACAGCATCATGGCGAGTAGTAAACCAATTTCAACAGCCACAGTTAGATTGACGAGTACTGTAAGAAAAAATGTCATGAGTAGGACGACACCACTAAATGATCGTACTTTCAAAATACCAATAAAGGCGCGATGTTCACTCATATTATACGCAACAATCATTAATACGGGTGCCATGCTAGCCAGTGGAATAAGACCAGCATAGGGAGCAAGAGTTAACATTGTGATGAGCACAAAAAGTCCAGAGATAATGACTGAAACCCGTGTGACGGCTCCAGATTTGATATTTGTCGCCGTGCGGGCAATAGCACCAGTGGCTGGGATACCTCCGAATAAGGGAGTAATGAGGTTGGCGATTCCCTGGCCCACTAATTCTCGATTGCTATTATGGCGTGTCCCCGTCATGCCGTCGGCGACGACAGCGGACATTAAGGATTCAATAGCACCTAAGATGGCAATGGTCAGTGCTGGTTGGAGAAGTTTTTCTACCTTGTTAAGGGTGAAATCGGGTAAGCCAACTTGGGGTAAATTTCCTGGGATGCCGCCAAAGGTAGAGGTTATGGTGCTGACCTCATTGGGGAAGAACAGAGAAGCTACTAAGGTGGAAATGATGAGCCCGGCAAGGGAACCTGGCACTTTTGGTAGGAAACGGGGTGTAATAATGATAATGAAAAAACAAAGGACCGCCGTTAGGGTACTATAAAGGTTTACGGTACCTAAATGGGTAATTATTTCATTCATATTTGCTAGAAAACTTTCATGACGCTCAAGGCCAGTAAGACCGAGGAAATTAGCGATCTGACCCGTAAAAATATTGATGGCAATGCCGGCAGTGAAACCGATTGTTACTGAGCGTGGTATGAATTTGATTAATGAACCCATATCTAAAAGTCCCATAACAATCAAAATAATGCCAGACAAAAATCCAGCAATGAGTAGACCATCATATCCATATAATAATACAATAGACAGTAATATGGGGACAAAGGCACCCGTAGGACCAGCGACTTGATATTTACTGCCACCAAATAGACCCACTAAACAAGCGGCGATAATTGTCGTGTAAATACCGTATTCAGGTTTTACTCCAGAGGCAATTGCAAAAGCCATGGCCAAGGGTAATGAAATAACACCTACCGTAAGACCAGATAGTAAATCTTTTTTAAAAAATCTAGTAAAATAACGCTTCAGTATTATTCTAAGCCCACGTATCATATAAAAGCTCCTTCCGTTTAAGCAAAAATTAACATGTCTATCATTATACACCTATGAGAGAATGATGTACAATATTATTATATTGAAATATATATAAATATATAGTACTATATATTCAAATAACACTATATATGTATATTCCCAACAACCCTATGTCCCTACTTGGTCTTGCCATTGATAATATTTCGTCAATTTGTATAGAAGGAGAAACTTTGATGAATAGAGAAGTTCAACAGTTTAAAGCTGATTTTTTTAAGGCTTTATCCCATCCTTTGCGTGTTAATATTTTGGAAAATTTATGTGATGGTGATAAGAATGTCAATGAATTACAATCTTTATGTGGTGTGGAAGGAGCCGCTGTTTCTCAGCAATTAGCCATTCTACGCAATAAAAATATAGTAACGGCACGCAAAGACGGAACGCGCGTCCTATATTCACTGCAAGATCCAATGATTAAGGAATTACTGGCCATAACCCGTCAAATTTTCAATAATCACCTTGTTGATATGATGAGTATGTTAAATCGTTTTCATAAAGAATCCTCAGAATAGATTTGAGCATCTTTTGCTTGAAAAAAACAGTCAAATTTAAATTGAAGAAATCGTGTAAAGAAAGGGATGTTCGCAGATGAAGAAAAATGTAAAATCCGTCGGTATTATAGGACTAGGGAGTTATGTTCCAGAAAAGATAGTGACCAATCATGACTTGGAGAAAATAGTTGATACAACGGATGAATGGATTGTCTCGCGCACTGGAATCAAGGAACGACGAATTGCTGAGGAGCAAGTTGCAACTTCTGATTTAGCAATAAAGGCTGCTGAGCGAGCTATGTTGGATGCAGGTATTTCGCCTGAAGAAATTGATTTGATTATAGTCGCTACCGCGACTCCTGATATGATGTTTCCTTCTGTTGCTTGTTTGGTACAGGATAAAATCGGTGCAGTGAATGCTGCTGCCTTTGATTTATCGGCTGGTTGTTCAGGTTTTGTCTATGCTTTAGTCGTTGGCAGTCAGTTTGTTGGTAATGGGTTATACAAAAAAGTATTAGTAATTGGTGCCGAAACTCTTTCAAAAATTCTTGATTGGACAGATCGAAATACCTGTGTACTATTTGGTGATGGTGCTGGTGCTGCTGTTTTAAGTGAAGTGGAAGAAGGATATGGTATTTTAGGTATGGAGCTGGGGGCTGATGGATCGGGAGGAGATTATTTGAAACTCCCAGCAGGCGGTTCTCGCTTATCAGCATCAGCCCAAACGGTGAAGGAGAGGCTGCATTATATACAAATGAGTGGCAATGAAGTTTTTAAATTTGCTATTAAAATCATGGGTGAAGCGGCGCTAAAAGCCTTAGAAAATGCGGGACTGGATTGTACGGATATTGACTGTTTAATTCCTCATCAAGCCAACATGCGCATCATTCAGTCGGCAGCCAAACGTTTGAAAGTACCAATGGAGAAAGTGATTGTCTCTGTTGATAAATATGGAAATACGTCAGCGGCTTCCATACCCATGGCCTTAACTGAAGCAGTGCAGATGGGAAGAATCAATAAGGGAGATACCATTGTAATGGTTGGTTTTGGTGCAGGCTTGACTTGGGCATCTTGTGTACTTAAATGGAGTCGGGAGGAAAACAAGGGGTGAATGATTTAAAAAAACGTGTTGTCATTACAGGTCTCGGGGCAATAACACCGGTTGGAATCTTATAAATTGGCGGTTAGTTCGATTAAATCCATGACGGGACATCTATTAGGGGCATCCGGCGGTGTTGAGTGTATTGCGACGGCTTTAACAATTGCTAACAATATGATTCCACCAACAATTAATTATGAGACTCCAGATCCGGGACTAGATTTGGACTATGTGCCCAACCATGCACGGAAGCAACACGTTTCTGTAGCATTGTCTAATTCTTTTGGGTTTGGTGGACATAATGCAACGATTCTTTTGAAAAAATATAGTTGATTAATATTGACATTGCCTTAGTATTAATGTGGCAAAGGAGGTATATTATATGCTGAAAGTAATGATAGTAGCAGTCGGAGGAGGTATAGGAGCAACGACTCGATATCTTGTATCGACATGGGCTGCGGAGAAGTTCGGGACAAATTTCCCCTATGGCACGTTAATCGTCAATGTGGTTGGCTGTTTTATTATTGGCGCTTTTATGACGCTAACGACGGAGCGATTGATTGTTAGTCCTTATTGGCGACTTTTGGTTACCGTTGGTTTTGTGGGTGGCCTTACCACGTTTTCATCTTATAGTTATGAAACTTTTAAATTATTGCAGGATGCTGATGTTCTGATGGCCATATATAATTTATTGGGTAATGTAATAATAGGATTTTTCGCGACTTGGTTGGGGATTAGTGTAGCCAGGCTCCTCTAACCACAAGAAGAGGGTACTATTGTATAGGCGCAATTAAATCAGTGAATGGTGGCCTTTTACTTTGATCGATTGTGGTGGTATGGAGGTGAAAAAATGAGCCTAATAAGGATATTAAAAGCCCTCGGAGATGAAACACGGCTTAGTATTGTGAATTTATTGGGACGTGAAAATTTATGCGTATGTGAGATTGAAGCCATCCTCCAAAGTAGCCAATCCAATGTGTCCAGGCATTTAGCAAAACTGCGGGATGCTGGAGTTATTTATAGTGAGAAAAAATCCCAATGGGTCTATTATGGTATTAATAAAGAGATGTTAAGTAAGTATTCCTTCCTAAAAACTTTATTAGAAGATGATCTAGCCAAACACCCTCACTATCAGCAAGAGTTAGCCAAACTGAAAATATATCGGGAACAAAATAATGAATGCCAGTAAGTTTAAGGGGAATTCCATTTATAAAAGTGGGAGTTCTCTTTCGATAAAAATGGGGAAAAAAGTAGCTAATTGTGCTACGATGAACAAGTTGTATTAAATATTCTACATGGCATTCTTAGTAGACTAATAATATAGACGTGATTTCTTTAATGCATTATACAGGGATAAAAAACTTTATTTTAGGAGGTGGATTAATGGTCAAAAAAATTACAGTACTTTTCATTCTGCTCAGTATCTTTACCACGACCGCTATGGCTGCATCAGCTCTAGAAAGAGAAATAAAGGGAGATTTAATTGGCTTTAGTGGGAAAATCGGAGTGTTTGCGAAGAATCTAAAAACGGGTAAGATTTTTGCATTTAATCAGGATGTTGTCTTCCCTACGGCTTCTACCAGTAAATTAGTTGTAGCGTTAGCTACTTACAAATATCTATATCCCAGCGCTGGAATAGATAAAAAGAATGAATATGATCAAGAAATTAAACTTATGATGACTGTTAGTGACAATGGTTCCTTTCAAGAACTAGTCGATGAGATGGATACCAATAAAAAAGATGCTTTAGTTAAAGTTCAAAAAGACTTACATCTTCGTTTGACACAGATACATAGTGATAATGCTTTTAATCAATATGGTTATCATAGCATTACCACACCTTATGAAATGGCGAGTGTGTTTGAGAATATCTATTCAAATAAGTATCCCAATAAAGAAAAAAGCGATATCTTAAAGAACGAGTTAGCCAATTCAATTTTTCATGATGAAATTCCTCGTTATATGCAGACACCCGTTCTGCACAAGGTAGGAGAATTAGATGGTGTGCTGTGTGATGTGGGAGTTGTACAAGATGGTCACGATCCTATATTAATTAGCTTCTATACTGATACTGCCGATCATGTGTACTCCAGTAATTTTATCGCAACGGAATCAGGGAAATTATATAATGCCCTACGGCGCAAATAAAAATTGCCCACTCCGTCCAGGAGTGGGCAATTTTACATTAATAGGAACGACGGCCCCATTTGGGATGGCGGACTGGTTTTAAACTAAGCTTTAATATGGATAGTAGTGCTTGTTTTAGAGTGAGGTCTTGCCGACCTTTTGGGGTTTCGATCACACAGAGAGGGTCATCCATACCAATTTCACTGGCTGGCAAATATATATATTCTTGTGTGTTATTGTCGCCAAAAATAAGACCTGCTTTTAAATGTTCAGCTGTCATTCTGCTCATAGCTATCCTCGCAATTTCTATATAATAGATAATAGTTGATAAACTGATTATATCGTATTCAAAAGTAAAAGTAACGATATATTGAACAATTCAAGAGATGTAGATCATAGTAATGAAATCTTAGCCACTAGATTTATCTTAAAAGATAACTGGAGGCTTTTTTTATTGCTTCTGAATACCATGTAATAACAAATAAATTTGGCGTAAAAAATTGGAGAGTGAGTGTTGTGCGACAGGATATTTGGCAAGTTATATATTTGCCCAATAAATGTATTGGATTTTATACCGCGCTATTTGTACTCCTTTGGTTGGGTGCATGGGTAATGAATGGGCTAAACAATACACATTTCGATTTAATTCAACTGCGGGATAGTTATATTTGGCTGATGACCCAATTAAATACGACACATGCCATTGATTCTATTTGGAATAGCCCCAAAGGCACAAGTCCCGAGGTTGTAAATCTGGCTAAAATACAAGAAAATCTAAGTGGTAAATTTGACAATAATTAAGAAAATAATGTGAAAAATGGAACTAGATGACTTCTCTGTAGGCTTACTTCGTGATATAATAAGTTTTTATAGAAAATATTATGTATGGCTATAGATCGTAGCTGGGATAATAAGAAAATCAGGAGGGATAGGCAAATGGAATTGTGGTTTACTGAATCGCAAACAAAAAATATAAGCTTACAGGCTAGGGTCAAAGAAACCTTATTTATGGGAAAATCAAAATTTCAAGATGTGGCAGTCGTTGATACCCATCAATTTGGACGCATGTTAGTGCTCGATGGTGTATTTCAAACATCCATCGCTGATGAATTTATTTATCATGAGATGATTGCTCATGTGCCCTTATTCACTCATCCCAATCCGAAAAATGTGCTTGTCATTGGTGGTGGGGATGGCGGTGCCATTCGTGAGGTAGTAAGGCATGATGCGGTTGAAAAAGCTGAAATGGTTGAAATTGATGGCATGGTCGTTGACGTTTCTCGTAAGTTTTTACCTGAAATTAGTGAGGCGTTAATTAATAAACATCCTAAGCTTACACTGAAAATCGGTGATGGTATTAAGCATATGAAAGATGCTGAAAATAAATATGATGTGATTATCGTAGACTGTTCGGATCCTATTGGTCCTGGGGAAGGACTCTTTACTCCTGAGTTTTACCGCAATGTACACAAAGCGTTGAAAGAAGATGGTTTGTTTGTTCAGCAAACAGAATCACCATTTTATCACCAGGAATTAATTACATACTTAAATAAGGAAATTGGAAAATTATTCCCCATTACCAAGACTTATTTAGCTAGTATTCCAACATATCCAAGTGGCTTGCACTGCTTTACAATGGGGTCCAAGAAATATGATCCCATGCAGGTCGACACGGATAAAATTCAAGAATTACAGACTCGCTATTACAACAAAGATATTCAAAAAAGCTGTTTTGTCTTGCCTAATTTTGTACGGAATTTGCTCAAGTAATCGTGAAAAACAAAAATTTAAACATAAAGGTTCAAGGCCGCAAAGAAGCACAAAGGACACAAAGAGGATAATATAAATTATTCTTTGTGCCCTTTGTGCTTCTTTGCGTGTAACGTGGTTTCTTCTTACAGTAAGTTTTCGGGATTGAGTCCATGCAGTTCAGGGATTACAAAACGACCATCTTTGCGGATTAACACGTCGTCGAACCAGATTTCACCACCGCCGTATTCAGGCGTTTGGATGCAGACTAAGTCCCAATGAATGGCTGATTTATTGCCGTTAAAGGCATGGTCATAAGCATTGCCGGGCGTAAAATGAAAGCTGCCTTTGATTTTTTCATCAAACAAGGTGTCTTTCATCGGGATGCTAATATGAGGGTTTAGCCCAATAGCAAACTCGCCAATATAGCGGGCTCCTGCATCCGTATCTAATACTTTATTTATCTTTTCCGTAAGGTTAGCAGTAGCTTTTACTATTTTTCCCTCAGAAAATTCCAAACGGATATTTTCATAAGTAGCACCTTGATAAACAGCTGGCGTATTATAAGTTAAGTAGCCGTTGATTGAGGTTTTGACAGGTGCCGTATATACCTCGCCATCAGGAATGTTGCGGAGTCCGGAGCATTTGATGGCAGGTATGTTTTTAATAGAAAATGTTAGGTTAGTACCAGGGCCAATGATTTTTACTTTATCGGTTTTTTCCATTAAAGTCACTAGCGGGGTCATGGCATCATCCATTTTGGCGTAATCTAGGTTGCAAACATCAAAATAAAAATCTTCGAAGGCTTCCGTGCTCATGTTAGCCAGTTGAGCCATGGAATGATTGGGATAACGCATGACACACCATTTGGTATTTGGTACCCGCAGATCCGTATGTACTGGCTTTTGCCAAAAACTTTGGTAAAGTTGCAGTTGTTCAGTGGTTACATCGGACAATTCACTGATATTTTCGCTGGCTCTAATGCCAATATAGGCATCCATGGTCCTCATACGTTGGGCTTCCCACGTGGCGATGAGCTGCAATTGATCGACAGTGGCATTTTGTAACAGAACACGTTGCAATTGGTTGTTTTTTAACGTTAGAAAAGGTATGCCGCCAGCCCGATAGGTTTCGGCGACGATGGCCTTAGCTAGAGGTAGGGCATCATCAAACATTTCAATAAGGACTTTTTCACCTTTTTTTAAACTGGTGGAATAGGTGATGAGATTTTTGGCAAGGAGATGTATTCGTGGATCCAATATAAAGCCCTCCTTCATTTGATATCAATATTATTCTATTATGGCCTAATACAGCCTGAGGAATAACTGGTAAATCTAGCTATATTATACCGTAGAAGAGTAAAATAAAAAAGAAAAAATAGCAGATTATCCTATTGCCTTTTGTGTTAGTATGGGATATAATAATGTTCGTGACTATTCCTCGATAGCTCAGCTGGTAGAGCAATCGGCTGTTAACCGATCGGTCGTAGGTTCGAGTCCTACTCGAGGAGCCATTTTATGGCCCGTTGGTCAAGCGGTCAAGACACCGCCCTTTCACGGCGATAACGGGGGTTCGATTCCCCCACGGGTCACCAACTCAGCATTCCATCATCTCGGGCGATTAGCTCAGCCGGGAGAGCGCCTGCCTTACAAGCAGGATGTCGGCGGTTCGATCCCGTCATCGCCCACCATATTATGTTTAGATCATGAGTATTAGAATGAAAATTCTGATGCTCATTTTTGGTTTAGCCTTCACGTTGTAGGTTATACAAAATGTAACAAGATAGCATCCAGTGCTATCATACAATTCAGATAGCAGGAAATATATTTTAATTAGCGAAATATGCAAAAAGATGTCTTATTTTTGGAGCCGTTATGAAGTGAAGTTTCTCTATGTTATAATATTATTAAAGTCATTAGACAAGGAATAGGACGGCAAGGTAGCGTAGTTGGAGATGAGAGGTGAATGATGTTGCTTGTTGATCGCTTAAAATTGTCAATTATCCTTTTTTTGAGTATCTTGGGGATAGGTATTGTAGGTTTTATGGTATTTGAAGGTTTGTCCTTTTATGATGCCATATATCTGGCTGTGACGACAATTTCCACAGTGGGTTATGGTGATATTGTGCCTAAAACACCCGCTGGACGTTTATTTACATGTGTTTTTATTATCGTTGGCGTGGCGATGGCTTATTATACATTTAGTTTGGTTGTCAGCATGTCGATTGAAGGACGATTGAAAGATTTTCTAGGGAGGAAAGGTATGGATAGGCGTATTGCAAGCTTGCAAGATCATATTATTGTATGTGGGGCGGGGAAAGTAGGAAGTAATGTTATTAGACGTCTGCAACATGAGGGGCAAGCCTTTGTTGTCGTGGAGAAAGAACAGTTGGTATATGAACAGCTTTGTGAGCAGAAGGTTTTGGCCATACATGGAGATTCTACTCTTGATGAAGTATTATTATCAGCGGGCGTGGAGCGAGCCAAGGGACTTATAACGGCTTTGTCTCACGACGCCGACAATGTGTATGTAACATTGACGGGGAAGAGTCTTAACCCTGAAATGACCATTGTAGCGCGGGCTGATCGACCGGAAGCTGAGGGGAAGTTACGCCGTGCGGGTGCTACTACTGTTATTTTTCCTTCGGTTATGGGAGGACGACAGATGGTGTCGGCCATGACTAAACCAGTTATTATGGATTTTGTCGAAAATTTATTTTATAATCAGGAATTACATATGGATATCGCGGAGATTGCTGTCCATGGGGCTTCAACTTTAGTAGGTAAAAATTTTATTGAGAGTGATATTAAAGGTAGGTTTGATTCCATCGTGGTGGCCATTAAACGGGGTGAACTCTTGATGACCAATCCGAAGGCGACAGAAAAAATATGTGCAGGTGACATTATGATTGCTCTTGGTCAGCGTACAACATTAAGCAAACTTCATAGTTGGGCATCCGCTGAAACCGATGGTGAAAGCTGATGGATGTTAAAGAACGACGAATAAAACTCCTAGAAAAATTAAGAAATGCAGGTGAGCCATTAACAGGAACTTGGCTGGCCAAAGAATTTAACGTCAGTCGACAGGTGATCGTTGGTGATTTTGCAATTTTGCGCGCTGCTGGTACAGCAGTTTATGCCACACCCCAAGGGTATATACTGCCCGCCGTGGAAAGTCCTAAAACAATAAGGGTGAAGATTCCTTGCAAACATGAGCGGGAAAATTTGGAGCAAGAACTGGCTATTATTATTGATAATGGTGGAAAAGTGTTGGATGTGATCGTGGAGCATCCCATATATGGTGATTTAATAGCCAATTTGATGCTGACTTCTCGCCGGGATTTGAGCGAATTCCTGCGAAAACTTGATGCAAGTCACGCTGAGCAACTTGCGAGTATAACTGGTGGAGTTCATGTGCATACTATAGAGGTTCCTGATTATGAAACCTTGCTTAGAATAAAAGATGAACTGAGGAACAAGGGGATTTTGTTGAATTAAAAGGAGGTGGGATAATGGCTGGTTAAAAGGTAGTTTGTGTAGAGGGAAATTTAGATAGTGATCAGCATAATACATAGTAGATAGAATTGTTAGAAAAAAAAATATATTTTAATAATTTTGAATTAATAAGCAGGAATTCCTCATTATCTATCGAAATGATACAATAGGTAAACTGGTCAGACCACCTTACCGGAAGAAAAATAGAAATAACATCCTAAGGAGGAAGGATGTAGGGCTATCGTAATAATTAAAAATTTAAGAAGAAGAGGTGTTCACAATGGCATGGACTCAAATTTATGATCCAATGAACAATCTAGCACTGTCGTCTCTTTTAGCATTAATTCCAGTTATCATTATTTTTTATATGTTAGCTGTAAAACGTGCCCCGGGAACAATTTCTGGTGCGCTGGCTGTAACAGCAGCTGTATTAGTAGCAATCTTAGTATATAAAATGCCAGTTGCATTGGCCCTCGAAACCACCGCAGTGGGCGCATTATACGGCGTGTTCCCTATCTTCTGGATTGTTTCCACAGCTATATTTATTTATAATATGACTGTCGACACCGGACAATTTGAAATTGTAAAAAATTCAATTGCTACAATTACAGATGACCGTCGTCTACAGGCCCTGCTCATTGCTTTTGGCTTTGGTGCGTTTTTGGAAGGCGCTGCAGGTTTTGGTACTCCTGTTGCCATCTCCGCAGGTATGCTCGTAGGTCTTGGTTTCAATCCTCTTTATGCAGCAGGTTTATGTTTGATTGCTAATACAGCACCAGTGGCTTTTGGTGGTATTGGTATTCCAATTATTGTTGCTGGACAGGTATCCGGTCTTGATACGATGAAAATCAGCCAAATGGTTGGTAGACAATTACCGTTCATTTCAGTTATCATTCCAATTTGGTTGGTCATGCTCATGTCAGGTTGGAAAGCTACGAAAGAAGTTATGCCGGCTTGCTTAGTGGCTGGTGTCTCCTTTGCTGGCGTGCAATGGTTCTCCTCAAATTATATCGGACCAGAACTACCCGATATTTTATCTTCACTCTCATGTATTATTTTTACAACGTTGTTTTTGAAATACTGGAAACCAGCAAGAATTTGGCGTTTTGAAAATGAACCAGCACCAACGCTTAAAGCGGATAGAGCTGCCTTAACGACAGGTGCCGTTTTAAAAGCATGGTCTCCCTTCATCATTTTAACTGTAATGGTTATTTTATGGGGAATGAAACCTGTAGTAGCTGTACTTGATAAAGTTACATTTACATGGTACGTACCAGGTCTACAAAAAATGATTATGCAGGTTGCCCCGATTGCAAAAGTGCCAACAGCATTGTCTATTGCCTATAAAATAAACTGGCTGAGTGCTGCAGGTACGGCGCTGTTTATTTCCAGTGTCTTGACAGCTGCAGTTCTTGGGGTTGGTCCTGGTCGCTTCCTTTCGATTCTAGGCAAAACTTTCAAACAATTAATTAAACCTCTTATTACCATTCCGTGTGTACTTGGTTTAGCTTACATTATGAACTACTCAGGTATGAGCGCAACTCTTGGTCTATTCCTTGCAGGAACAGGGTCCTTATTCCCATTCTTCTCCCCATTTTTAGGATGGGTTGGAGTATTCTTGACAGGCTCAGACACTTCTGCCAATGCTTTATTTGGCAACTTACAGTCGGTTACTGGTCAACAAATTGGTGTTGATCCTATCTTAACAGTAGCAGCTAACTCATCAGGTGGTGTTTGTGGTAAGATGATTTCACCACAAAGTATTGCCGTAGCTACTGCCGCTACAGGTCTTGTTGGTAAGGAAGGCGATTTGTTTAGCTTCACAGTTAAGCATTCCTTGGTTCTGGCTGTCATCGTCGGAATTATGACATATGTACAAGCTTACTACATGACTTGGATGATTCCATAACAGAGAATAATTCTAATTTAATATTCTATAGAGATAGTTGGGGGTGGGGAACTTTATCCCTACCCTCTATTTCTATAAATGGTAAAATATATGAAATTATATATCTGATTGTGCTGTAGGGGCTGCTTAATGTATAATGGTTCCAGATAATAGAAAACTGCAAGTAAAAAGTGCAACTTCTAAAAATGGGGAGAAGTCCATGTTTAAACCAGTAAAAATTAAAAAAATATATGAAGAAGTTATTGAACAAATAAAAAAACTTATTATTGATGGACAGTTGCAACCGGGTGATAAGTTAATGTCGGAGCGCCAATTAGCTGAAACATTAAGCGTCAGTCGGGCTTCAGTACGTGAAGCCTTTAGTGCTTTGGAGATGATGGGGATTATCACGATTCGTCCTGGCGAAGGTAGTTTTGTTCGTCAGGCCTCTTATGAAGGGATGCTGGAACCATTATCTTTTTTACTTGAAAGAGATATTGACAATGTTATGGAACTACTCGAAGTACGAAAAATTCTGGAGGTAGAGATTGCCACTCTGGCAGCCATACGTGCTACAGCAGAAGATCTGGAAGACATACGTCGTGCATTAAACAAGATGGTCGATGACGTAAATGCTGGTGAGATTGGCGATATATCCGATGCCGAGTTTCATTTTGCGGTGGTAAAGGCTGCTCATAATCCCATACTTGTTACATTAGTTAACACAATCTCAGATATGATGGCTAAAACAGTTCGCTTTTCACGGCGTAAAATCTTCTTGGAAGAAAATATGCCTACCATATTGTATGATTCTCATTGCTCAATTTTTCAAGCCATTGTCGACCAAAAAGCACAGTTAGCCGGTCGGTTGATGCATGAACATTTGACCATGGTTGAGAATGTTATGTCCCGATTCAAACACGAAACAATCACGAAATTAACTAAATTTGATGAATTACCTGTGGACAATGAAATAAAAACAGATTGTGGCTTTCCATCATAACGTATGGGAAGCTTTTTTTTTACGGAATTAGGAAGTATAATATTTTCTAATGCTCCAAGTAAGGACGCCTAACATTTCTGTTTGCGTCTAGAGGTCTTGGCCGAAGCTAAGTCTTTTCTGAGATTGATGCACGAGAATATTGTTATTTATTGACAAATTTAACTAACATTGTTACAATTATAATGAGGAGAAACGTACGCACAAAAAAGACGTAGTTCACTAGAAGGAGACTTGTGAGATAACTCTTCCTGAAGAAAGGTCTGTATTTTTCTGAGAAAAATATAAAAGGAGAGGAATAAAGATGAATTCAGTCATGCTACTCGTTGTGGCAGCGTGTGTATTTTTGTTGGCATACCGTTATTATTCAGCTTTTATTGCCACGAAGGTCCTGATGTTAGATGATTCTATTATTACACCGGCTTACCTCTGTAATGATGGAAGAGAGTTTGTCCCCACGAATAAATGGGTGTTATTTGGACACCATTTTGCTGCTATTGCTGGTGCAGGCCCATTGATCGGGCCCGTATTGGCTGCCCAATATGGCTGGGGACCTGGTTTTATGTGGATATTACTCGGATCAGTATTTGCTGGTGGTATTCATGATTTTATTATTTTATTTGCCTCGGTCCGTCATAGCGGTCAGTCGTTAGCGACAATTGCCCGCAAGGAAGTAGGCCCGATTACGGGTATTACCACATCCTTATCTATTTTTTTTATTATTATTGTCGCTTTGGCGGGACTTGCTATTGTCGTCGTAAATGCCTTATTTAAGAATCCATGGGGTGTATACACCATCTTTATGACCATTCCCATTGCTATCATGATCGGCTTATATATGTTTAAAATTGTACCAGGTGCTATTCGTTCTGGTTCAATCATTGGCTTTTTCTTAGTTTTGGCTGCAGTCTTTACGGGACATTATATTCCGGGCTCTTCTTGGGCAGATCTATTTACTTTAACCAAAAATCAACTGGCCATAACATTACCTATTTATGGATTTTTTGCCGCTGTATTGCCTGTCTGGCTATTATTGGCTCCTCGTGATTATCTTAGCTCCTATATGAAAATTGGTACCATTGGTGCTTTGGCTTTGGGGATTTTGATTGTTCAGCCTACTGTCCATATGCCCTTCACGACGACATTCATTAACGGTGGTGGACCCATTATTCCTGGCCCCGTGTGGCCCTATGTATTTATCACCATTGCTTGTGGGGCTATTTCTGGATTTCATGCATTAATCAGTTCTGGTACGACACCGAAGATGATTGAATTGGAGTCCCAGGCTCGTCCCATTGCTTATGGTGGTATGCTAGTTGAAGGTTTTGTTGCAACCATGGCACTTATTTCTGCATTAGTACTTATTCCTGGTGATTATTTTGCAATTAATACTGCGCCTGCAGTATTTGCAAAATTAAATATACCTGCCGTTGAGATTAAACACTTATCCGAACTAGTGGGTATGGAAGTAGCGGGGCGTCCCGGTGGTGCAGTATCCCTGGCTGTTGGCATGGCTAGCGTTTTTGCGGGCATTCCTGGTATGGGTCATCTTATGAATTATTGGTATCAGTTTATCATTATGTTTGAAGCACTATTTATTTTGACAACGATTGATGCTGGTACCCGTGTAGCTCGTTATATTTTGCAGGATGTTTTAGGGATGTATATGCATGCGGCATTTAAGGAAACGAATTGGTTGCCAGGCAGCTTATTGTGCAGCATTGCTGTTACACTGAGTTGGGGATATCTACTCTATAGTGGAGATGTGGCCAGTATCTGGCCCCTATTTGGTGTAGCCAATCAGCTTTTAGCCGTCGTGGCTCTAGCCATTGGTACAACTATTATTTTGAAAATTTCCACAAAAAAATCCTATGCATGGGTCACCTTTGCACCTCTAGTATTTTTATCAATTACTGTTATGTATGCAGGAGTACTCAATATGTTCATGTTTTATAAACGTAGAGATTTGCTCGGCGATATTAATGGTACAGTTAGTATTATTTTAATGATATTAGTTGCCATTACGTTAATTGATTGTACATTTAAATGGCTAGAACTATTAAAAACAGTAAAACCTGTGGGCATGAATGTTGACAAGCATAACAACTGCATACTGGGAGATACTAGACCTAATATACCAAGTTAAATAATTGTCTTATGATTGAATAGGGTCAGATATTACTTAAACTATTTAGAGTTTAAAAGTAATATCTGACCTTATTTGAATTCCCCAAAAATCCACGTTGATCATTAGGATCGAAGGGAATTTTTATTATTAACAATAAAAACTAGTTTTTAAAGTTTACTATTGTAATGGTGATCCCATGGGGGTTATAATGGTTCTGACAAGACAGGTGTAATTACATAACGTAAGTAAGTACTCTGACTGACAACTGTACAAGCGTTGAAGGACGTAAGGCAATGTTAGTAGTTAACGGACAGGAGGAAAAACATTGGTTGGGCAGTATTTAAAGAATTTTGATTCCCGGGAAATAATAGGAATAGAGACAGAGTATCTGGTCATTGGTGGGGGCATCGCCGGACTGTATACAGCGTGGTCTGCGTATAAAAATGGGGCAAAAGTGATGGTAATTACCAAACAAAGTATTGCCGATAGTAATACGGATAAGGCCCAAGGAGGCATTGCTTCTGCCATTGGTAAAGATGATTGCCCTAAAAAGCATCTGGACGATACCTTAGTAGCTGGTGATGGACTCTGCAATGCAAGTGCAGTGGAAATGCTGGTGACTGAGGGGTTGGAAAGAATTGAAGATTTGATTAAACTGGGAGTAACTTTTGATCGTGTCGGAGATGAAATTGCTCTGGGCAGAGAAGGTTGTCACAGTCAGGCTCGTATCCTTCATGCCAATGGCGATTCTACTGGCGCTGAAATTATTCGTGGTCTTAGGCAGAAAATTGCAGAGACACCGGAGATAAAAATTGTTGAATATCAGTGTTTGGTAGATTTATTGGTAGAAGATAATCGTTGTTATGGTGCTCTGATCATTGACAGTCAGTCACAGGTCATGCATTTGGTTAACAGTAAGAGTGTTATTTTGGCGACAGGGGGTGTTGGTCAACTATACGAGCATACGACCAACCCTGAAGTAGCGACCGCTGATGGTATTGGGGCAGCTTGGCGGGCTGGTGCTGAAATAATGGATATGGAATTTGTACAATTTCATCCCACCGCTCTAGCGTTACCAGCGACGCCAAGCTTTTTAATCTCTGAAGCGGTACGTGGCGAGGGTGCTGTCCTTAAAAATGTAGACAATGAAAAATTTATGTCTCACTACCATGTTATGAATGACTTGGCGCCGAGAGATGTGGTGACGAGAGCGATTTTTAATGAAATGAAAAATACAGGTGAGGACCATGTGTTATTGGATATGACTCATCTGGATTCCCAACTGATAAAAAGACGATTTCCTATGATTACAGCAACTTGCCTGCACTATGGACTGGATATTACAAAGGAACTTATTCCTGTAGCCCCCGCTGCCCATTATATGATGGGTGGGGTGAAAATTAATCGCTGGGGAGAAACAAGTATTGAAGGTCTGTTCTGTTGTGGCGAGTCTAGTTGTTTAGGGGTACATGGTGCTAATCGTTTGGCGAGCAATTCCCTACTGGAAGGTTTGGTTATTGGGGAGCGAATTGCCCGGCGTTACGCCTCTTTGGAGAAACATAGGGGAAAGAGTCATAGAACTTTTACCAGTAAGGCATTAAAGACAGAAACATCTTGTAGCTATGAAGAAGTACGCAGTGAACTACAAAAAATCATGGATCAGAAAGTGGGCCCGTTGCGGACGTCCACAGGTTTATCCGAAGCAGTGAAATGGTTTGAACAATGGGACTATTTATCTGATTATGAGGTCGGAAATGTTATGGAAATCGAAATACGTAATATGCTGACAGTTGGTAAGCTAATTGCCGAGGCTGCGGCCATACGTCGAGAAAGTAGAGGCGGACATTTTCGTCAGGACTATCCAGAACCCTTGATCAGTTGGTGTAAACATATGATATTCAAAAAGTAGTGAGATAAAAGGTGGTTTTTTGTGTGGATTGTAAACTGGTCGCTAAACTGGTAGAACAATGCTTATATGAAGATATTGGTAGCGGTGATATTACGACGAATAGCATTGTGCCCGTCGGTGGGAATGCCAGAGGTATTATTCATGCCAAACAAGCAGGTGTGATTGCAGGGCTTGCCGTAGCTGAAAGTGTATTTCGCTTTTTGTCAGCGGATATTTTCTTTAGCAGTAAGGTAAAAGATGGTGATAAAGTAGTAGCTGGCACGATCCTTGCTGAAGTAGAAGGTGATGCCCGTGCAATTTTAACTGGTGAACGGGTGGCCTTGAATTTTCTGCAACGTATGAGCGGTATTGCCACATATACGTCATTGTTAGTCGAAAAAGTTAAGGACTACACAGTACGCGTAGTAGATACACGTAAGACTACGCCTGGCCTGCGGATGGTGGAAAAATATGCAGTGCTAGCTGGTGGTGGTTATAATCACAGGTCGGGTTTATATGATGCCGTATTGATTAAAGATAATCATATTAAAGTGGCCGGAGGAGTTACACAGGCAATAGTTGCTACGCGAAAAAGCGTATCCCATATGGTGAAAATCGAAGTCGAAGTGGAAGATTTGGCAGGAGTTGCTGAGGCTTTGCAAGAGAAAGCCGATGTCATCATGTTGGACAATATGGATATTCATACCATGGAACAGGCGGTAGCCATGATCGGTGGTGTGGCTTTGGTGGAAGCATCAGGAGGAATTAACGGGGAGAACATTGTTCTTATTGCGAAAACGGGTGTAGATGTCATCTCTGTAGGAGCCCTGACCCATTCTGCTCAAGCTTTAGATATTAGTTTAGATATTGGTAAAATAAAATTCGGAAGTAAGTAACTTAGTATATAAAAATATGAGAGAAAGCAAATTTATTTGCTCTGGAGGTTCGATTTGGATATTGTTGCTCGTTTGGAACAGATACCTGTAGGAAAATTTCATTATCGTTTACTGATGATTACAGGTCTAGGGTGGATGTTTGATTCTATGGATACAGGCATTATTGCCTTTGTATTACCCGTGTTGATTAAGACATGGGGATTATCGGCTACCCAGGTTGGTTATATTGGTAGTATTGGTTTAGTTGGTATGGCCTTGGGAGCGGTGCTGGCTGGATCGGCGGCTGATCGGTTTGGACGTAAAAATATATTTGCAGGAACCCTAGTTATTTATAGTTTAGCCACTGGACTATGTGGTTTAGCTTGGAACTTTGAATCATTATTGGTTTTTCGTTTTTTAGTAGGATTTGGCCTGGGGGGGCAGCTGCCTGTGGCCGTTACATTAGTGACAGAATATGCCCCACCAGGTGATCGCGGACGGTTTATTGTACTACTGGAAAGTTTTTGGGGCCTTGGCTGGTTGGCTGCCGCCATGATTGCCTATCTGATTATTCCCCGTTATGGTTGGAATATAGCCTTTTTAATTGGGGCGTTGCCCGCATTATATGTATTTAAAATATGGAAGTCAGTACCTGAATCCGTACATTATTTATTGGGTAAAGGACGTATCCAAGAAGCTCACGAAATTGTTAGGGGAATGGAAGAAGCTGCAGGACTTACGGCCGGGGAAAACATGATTGCCCCTCAGGTACAGCAGGTTCAAAAGGCTACTTTTGCCGATATTTGGGCACCTCACTTTATCAAAAGGACAATGATGTTATGGCTATTATGGTTTGGCATTGTATATTCTTATTATGGTATTTTTACCTGGTTACCTTCCTTAATGGTGGGACAGGGTTATTCGGTGATCAAAACCTTTGAATATGTACTCATAATGACCTTGGCCCAACTGCCTGGGTATTTTGCAGCGGCCTATCTAGTTGACCGTATTGGTCGCAAAGCCACCTTATCAGGATTTTTAGCGGCGAGTGCCATCTGTGCTTATTTATTTGGTCAGGGTGGCAGTTCAACAACTGTGTTATGGTGGGGGAGTTGGATGTCATTTTTTAACTTGGGGGCATGGGGCGTTGTGTACACATACACTCCTGAATTATATCCCACTCGAGTGCGGGCTTTGGCAACAGGGTGGGCGGCCGCGATCGGTCGTGTGGGTGGTATCTTAGCACCTGCGGTTGTCGGTTATATGATTACTGGCAATGAGGGCTTTACTAACGTGTTTGTAATGTTCGCTGGCGTCATGCTTGTTGTGGCAGCTGTGGTTTGGCTTTTTGGTGAGGAAACCAAAGGCAAGTCCTTACAGGAAATAAGTGGTCAGTAGGTTGAGTTTCTGTTATCGATTCCAGTAAAATCAAGAGTTCGCATACGTGCGGACTCTTTTCTCATAGTATCGCTGTTCCTACGTCTTCCCTAGGTCAAAGGATAGATAGTTAGCTTTAGATAGACGAGTTTGCTAGTAAAATGCTATAATTTATCTAGATTGATATAAGGTGGTTTTTTTATGGCAATGATTTTCATTAGAATTTTAGCGGCATTGTTTGTATATAATCATGCCAAAAAACGGGGGCATGGGGCGATAACGGCGGTATTATGGTCAGTTGGTAGTGGCCTTGTGCCTTATGTGATTTTACCTTTATATTTGCTATTGGGACGTAAGATTAAAGCGCAAAATCACTACGATAATAATGATGTAATTGATATTGAAGCAACAGTAATCGAAGAAGAAAAGATCAACTGTATTCGATGTGGAAACCAGATTAAAGAAGATTTTTTAGTGTGCCCTTATTGTCAGGAACCCATTGGTGCTAGTAAAAAATAAAATTAATAATTAGACATGTCATGAGGATTATGTTATAATTGTCTTTGTCACTGAAGACAATAAATTGTGCCCGTAGCTCAGGGGATAGAGCATTGGCCTCCGAAGCCATGTGCGCAGGTTCGATTCCTGCCGGGCACACCATAAGTCTTGAACCTATAGGGTTCCTAGGGTCTCAAGGTTAACCATTACATTTTATAAGAGCATAGGCCCCTATTTTAAAGGGTACATTAAGACCTCTTCTTCACTATTATTAGAGAATATGTGTAGAGGAGGTCTATTATATTATGTCAGTATCGTTAAGCACAGTTAAGCGTATCTTGTGGATTGCTATTTTTCGTTTTACAAAGTATGTGTGTAAACACACTTCTTGTGTGTTTTAGTTATACCAATGCGTACACATAAACAAGATAGCAACATAGAGAACGTGGATTGGCGACGAACTTTTGTTGGCATGATTTTTGCATATATATATAAATACTAAGCGTGTATGAACCCATAAGTTTTTAAATGAAAGCAGGTAACACGTATTCTATGAAGAGAAAGGAGTTAAGTAAGAATGGCTAACCACATTACTGACAAATGCGATAAAAATGGTTCATGTAAATCAACTTGCCCAGTCGAGGTATCTAGTAGGCTTGCATTACACCTTGAGGAGAGATGATTATGAGCAAAGAAAATACAACGAGTAAATCTGGAAAATCAAAACAGGAAAAGAGATTTGGTTCAAAGACAGAATCACAAGTAGTTGCCAGCGGCGAGCTACATCAGATCGCCGGTGGAGAGCATTCTACGCTTACTACGAACCAAGGACTTCCGATTTCCGATAATCAAAACTCTCTTAAAGCGACTCCCCGTGGTCCTGTGCTTTTGGAGGATTTCATCCTTCGCGAAAAAATCACACATTTCGATCACGAGCGTATTCCAGAACGTATTGTTCACGCGCGTGGGACCGGCGTTCATGGATTCTTTGAGCTGACTGCCTCATTGCAACAATACACCACAGCTAAGATACTTACTGAAGTAGGCGAGAAGACACCCGTGTTTACGCGTATATCTACAGTCACAGGTGGTGCTGGTTCGGTAGATACGCCTCGTGACGTACGCGGATTTGCCGTTAAATTTTACACTAAGGAAGGAAACTGGGATTTGGTCGGAAACAACATTCCGGTTTTCTTCATCCAGGATGCCATTAAATTTCCGGACCTCATTCATGCCGTAAAAATGGAACCTGACCGAGGGTTTCCACAATCAGCAACCGCGCACGACACATTCTGGGATTTCGTTTCCCTCACGCCTGAATCAATGCATATGGTTATGTGGATCATGTCTGATCGCACTTTACCGCGTTCGCTAAGGATGATTGAAGGCTTCGGCGTACATAGCTATCGGCTAATTAATGATGCTGGACAATCCACATTCGTCAAATTTCACTGGCGTCCCAAACTGGGCTTGCAGTCCACAATTTGGGATGAGACAGTGAAAATTTCTGGCGCTGATCAAGATTTTCACCGTCGGGATATGTTTGAGGCCATTGCGAAAGGTAATTTCCCCGAGTGGGATTTCGCGGTTCAGCTTTTTACTCAGGAAGAAGCTGACAATTTTTCCTTCGATCATCTAGACCCGACCAAACTGATTCCTGAAGAAATGGTGCCACTGAAAGTAATCGGCCGTATGGTGCTGGATCGATGGCCAAATAATTTTTTTGCTGAAACTGAACAGGTTGCATATTGTCCTTCTAATATCGTGCCAGGTATCGATTTTTCCAATGATCCACTGTTGCAAGGCCGATTATTTTCCTATCTAGATACACAACTTTCGCGTCTAGGTTCGCCCAATTTCCACCAGATTCCGATCAACGCGCCTAAGTGCCCATTTGGTAACCATCAACGAGATGGACACATGCAGATGGAGCAACCAGTGGGGCGTATTGCATACGAGCCAAACTCCTTGTCCAAAAACTCACCAAGGGAAATGTCGGGTGAAGGATTTCATAGTGCTGCCGTAAGTGAAGCTGGTGAAAAAAGTCGCATCCGTCCCGAAAGTTTCGCCGACCACTATAGCCAGGCACGGCAGTTTTACCTTAGCCAGACAGTATATGAGCAAGCACATATCGCTTCGGCGTTAGTGTTTGAGCTATCCAAAGTCGAGCATATGCACGTGAGTCAAGCGATCGTCGGTCACTTGCGACATATCGAAGAAGACCTTGCCAAACGAGTCGCCATGGGTCTTGGTTTCGATACAATTCCAAAAGCGCCAGTGGCTGCAGGGCCTGTGCAGGAAATGAGCCCATCGCCTGCATTACAGATTATCGGGAATATGAAAGACACGCTCATTGGGCGGGCGATTGGCATCCTGATCGCAGATGGTTCAGATGGCGTTGTTATTCAGAAAATTAAAAAGGCCGTGGCTGATGCGGGTGCTACGGTTAAGATCGTCGCACCAAAAGTAGGGGGGGCGAAGCTCGTCGATGGCTCGATAATGGTTGCTGACGCACAATTGGCTGGTACCCCTTCTGTACTATTTGACGCAGTCGCTATCATTCTCTCCGATAAAGAAGCAAAGGTGCTGTCGATGGAAAGCGCTGCGGTCGATTTTGTACGTGATGCTTTCGGTCATCTCAAGGCAATCGCTGTCGATAAAGGGGGGCAAGCGCTTCTGAGAATTGCAAATGTTGGTCAAGACGCAGGCGTCGTGGACGCCAATGACAAAGATGCATTTATTGCTTTGGCAAAGACTCGCCAATGGGACCGGGAAAAATCCGTTCGAACATTGGCATAACCTTCGGTTCATAGAGCAGGAAGGATCAGGGTAATTAATTATATTAAAATTTATCATGAATATGAAAAAGAAAGTGTAATTTATTGCTCTTAGCAGTTCTTTTACCTGGCATGATGGCAGTATGCGTGCGATAGCGTGAATACTACCATCATGCCAGGTCATCCTTTTTTAGGGGCAATTATGGACAAGGGACAAGGGGACAGGATACTTGTCCCGCTATATTATATCAATCATACTTTTCGATATTCCTGTTATCCTTGCTAATTGTCTTATTGTAACGCCTTGCATATCCTTCATCTTTTTTATGATAACATCTCGTTCTTCTTTTTTAAGTCTTTGTAATGCACTAATAGTGGCAATTCCCACTTCTCTCAAATTATCCATTACCTCGTTATCTGATAGATTTAACCGCTCCTTATACTCTAAACATTCATCAGTAATTTTCTCATTTGAATAAGCTTTATAACAACCAAGAGGAGTGAGAGTGTTACTACTAGCACCTTAGAGACCTATGAGAGAGGTCTTACAAGATTCATTGAATACCTAGCAACTGACCTAGAGATCTTAGACATCACTGAGGTCAATGCAGGGATCATTAGAGATTATTTAATATCCTTACAAGATGGAGGTCTAAAGGCAGTCACTGTCCATCAACACTTTAGGATCTTAAGGACATTGTTTTTATTTTTATATAGAGAGGATTATATCCCTAAGAATCCTATGGTTAATGTCAAGGCTCCTAAGGTCGAACAAAAGGAGATGAGAACATTTACCTCCCAGGAGATTGTGAAGATCCTCAATGCCTTCGATAGGGAAGACTTTATAGGGATGCGCAACTATTGTATTATGTGTCTTTTATGATTAAAATAGGACATGTCAAAGAGGTTGCTGGTATTACATTACATCAAGAGGTGGTAGATATAGTGTTGTCTGCTGTTAGTATTTTGGGTGATGCATATGGACAGAATAGAGGCGTTAATGGTGGAGATGAGGATTATTGAATTCAAGGATGAGCTTAATAAGTTGAATGATCTTCACATTGATGTAAAAATGAAAATACTCGAATATATGGACCGAATTCAGTGTGATTATATAAATATTGTGCAAACACACTTCCATTTTTTTATAAACATTGTATACTTAATCTCATGAAAAATGATCGCTTATATCTTTCGATCAGCTTGTAAGATGATATTATAGTAGTTAAATATTTTATCAACAAACACATATAATACTCGGGGAGGTTAATAATTTATGATGAAATTAGCCCGGCGTATGCTGATTGGCAGGCCATTACATAATCAAGAAATGAGCCATGAAAAACTTCCCAAATGGAAAGCATTATCAATATTCTCCTCAGATGCATTATCATCTGTGGCTTATGGGCCTGAAGAGATTATGATCATGTTGACACTCCCAGGAATTATAGCCTACGGCTATTTAGCTCCCATCGCTCTAGCCATCTTAGCATTACTCGCTATTGTAACTTTTTCCTATGTACAAGTAGCTAAAGCCAACCCCGGTGGTGGTGGTTCTTATTCTGTAGCAATAAAACATCTTGGTGAAACGCCGGCCCTGGTTGCCGCAGGCGCCTTATTTG
>Ga0209123_1000391_pt1 | contig 59439 bp, 55 predicted proteins | sample BarGraIncu00431A_FD_184500 | JGI IMG/M metagenome (GOLD analysis project Ga0209123, IMG submission 184500) | Arctic peat soil microbial communities from Barrow, Alaska, USA - Barrow Graham LP Incubations 004-31A (SPAdes) (version 2) | ecosystem: Environmental > Terrestrial > Soil > Wetlands >... | reverse complement strand
ACCCTGCGAAATTTCAGCCTGGTAAGGTGTATAACTGGTATACCACACAGGGTTTTCCAATACGTTGCGTAAAATAACTGCAGGGGTGATGGTATCATAATAACCCATCCCGATGTATGTATTGTATACTTTATTCTTGGAAGCCAGTGCCAGAATCTTGCGAAAGTACTGACGTTCAGTCAATCCATCTTCCAGGTTGAGCGGTTTCTTCAAACGGATATTTTCAGGAACTGTCTGGTTCATCAATTCATCCAGAGTAGAAACGCCTAGTGTTTCAAGCATTTCCTGTATTTCATGATCGCGTGGACCGATGTGACGCATTACAAATTTATCGCTTGCCATATTTTATCTATTTTGTTTCTGAGTATTTTAAAGGCGCAATGTTAAGGGTTTCGTCGATTGGAAAAAATGATTTTTGCTATTAATATTGAATTATAGATGTACCTTTATTCGCCGTCTTCCAACTGCGAACGACCACTGTTTACTTTTTTATGTCAGGAACGGATTATTATTCTTTTCAAAACCGATGGTCGTTTCGGTGCCATGGCCTGAATACACTATGGTTTCTTCAGGTAGAGTCAGCAATTTGGTCTTGATGTTGCCGACCAATTGTTCAAAGCTTCCACCGGGAAGATCGGTTCGGCCAATGCTTCCATAGAATAATACATCACCTGCCAGTAAAATTTTCTGTACCGGATTGTAAAAGACCACACCACCGGGTGAATGGCCCGGAGCTGCAATCACCTGCAAATACGAATTCCCAAAGGTAAGCTGATCACCTTCATTAAAAAAGCCGTCAGGGGCATCGACAGGTTCCATTGGAATGCCAAACATATCACCGTGTTCAACAGCCTGTTCTACCAAAGGAAGTTCGTCAGGATGAATTTCAAACTGAAGATGATACTTGGTCCTACAATAGGTAACACCCATGATGTGATCAAAATGACAATGGGTATTGATCAACCTGACTGGTTTTAAATTTTCTTTGGTGATGAAGTTATCAAGTTCCCTTTGCTCATTATCATTATTACATCCGGCATCTACAATGACGCACTCGCCGGTTTCATCATAAACCACGAACGTATTTTCCTGTACCGGATTAAAGGTGAATTTTTTAACGCTGATCATTTGAAATAAGTATTTAAAGTGAACTAAAGTGTCTTAAGTGCCTAAAGTTAAAGGAAGCGTTCTGCAAGTACTCTAGGCACTTTAAGTACTTTAGACACTTCGAACTTTTTACTTGTCCGTTCCTTTTAACATCGGTACAAACATAAATGTTCCGTGAGCTTCCTTGTAATATTCGGTATCGCTTGTTTTTACCAGAACGTACATGGTTTGTTTTTCGCGTGGGCCCATGGGAATAACCATGCGTCCGCCAACTTTTAGTTGTGCGAGCAACTCTTCTGGAATTACTGGCGCCCCTGCTGTAACAATGATCTTGTCAAAGGGGCCATAAGTAGGTAACCCTTTGTATCCGTCGCCATAGAAAAATTTCGGATGGTAGCCGATTTGTGGAAGCGTCTGCTGAACCTTGAGATACAATTCGCGTTGACGTTCGATGGTATAGACCGTGGCATCCATTTCCAAAAGTACAGCAGCCTGATATCCCGAACCGGTTCCAACCTCCAGAATTTTATCAAAGCGTTCAACCTGTAATAACTGGGTTTGCATAGCCACAGTGAAAGGCTGGCTGATTGTTTGCCCTGCACCGATGGGAAAGGCCTGGTCTTTATAGGCATACTGAAGGAAACTGCTGTCCATAAACAGGTGTCTGGGCACGGAGCTCATAGCCTCCAGTACTTTTTCGTCTTTAATTCCTTTGATGCGAATACCTTCCACCATTCTTTTTCTTAACCCCTGATGACGCAATGTATCCTGCAACTCCATACGATAAATCTTTTTTCCAAATTTAAATTAATTCATGATCAATCCACCTTATAATCACAAAGATTATTAACAATCGCGGTTGATAAGTATTTAGTACAACAATATTAGTTATTTTTAATTTATTCTTATTTTTCGAGGATGATAAAATTAGGAATATTTGGTGATCAAACAAGTCGTCCGGAGCTGATGAGGCAGGTAAAAACCATGCCTGAAGTTGCCGTGGAAGGAGTTTATTTCTCAGGCAATATTGCCATTCCTAAAGGATTTAAGGAGTTTTACAATCCCATTGAATTGATGGAATTGTCGGATGCCATCCTGATTATGAGCGATAAAAGTATCAGCAGCGATCTGATCAAATTGATTTTACGCAAAAGCAAACATGTTTATCTGAAAACAATACCGAATCTGAATATACGGGAAATAAAAGAATTGATCGATCTGGAAAAAGAAGCCGGAATTGTTAATTTTATATACAACCCTTTCGGTTTTATTCCGCACTTCGATCCTTTCATCCAGAAATATGAAAATCCGCTGCTCATTAATTTAAGGACAAGCTTTGAAGGTTCAGTTATAAAACCTGCCAATGAATTGCTGCTTTTGGTCACGGCCCTTAACCGGGTCATTCAAAACAATTATAAAAAGACCGAAGTTTTCGGAATCAAAGATCCCCAGGGTCAGTTGGTGGTCAATATTAGAGTTGAATATGAAAACAGCTCTGTGGTTAACCTGACCGTTTCAAAGGAAAAGACCGCTGGTTATTGTGAAATATTCAATGCCGGTGGTACTACAAAATTTGAATTCAACCAGCCACTTTATATCGCTTATCCTCATATGAATCAAGAGTATACTGCCATAGGTAATTTTCTTCAGATTATTCAGCTACACCACAAACCAGTCAACACCTTTGTTAATCTATTGGACGGTGTGCGGATTGTAAATGAGATTAGTGAACATTTACGGTTCAATGAAATCCAATTCTAATATTAAAAGGTTACTTTTGTTGCAATATTTTTCACAGTTGAACCGTTTATAGGTGCGTGCGCAAGCCCTGACTAAATTATTTCTATGCATAAAAATTTACAAGTTGCCAGGTACCTGGTATGTGATATAATTGCGGCAATGCTTAGTTGGACATTGTTTTACATTTACCGTAAAGTCTATATTGAACCGCTTAAGTTTGGTATGGATATACCGGTAGAATTTACCAGTAAATATTATCTGGCACTGTTTTTTATCCCGGTTTTTTGGGTGACTATATATTATATCACTGGACAATATTCCAATATCTACCGTAAATCACGCTTGCTCGAATTGGGCAAAACCCTTATAACTTCTTTGGGTGGCGTGACGGTATTATTTTTTCTTTTTTTACTGAACGATTCAGTGAGAGATTATATGGAATATTATAATCTCTATTTTTGCCTTCTGGCCCTTCATTTTAGTTTTACTTACCTCTTCAGATTGTACCTTACTACCCGAACCATTCATAAAATTCATAAGCGAATCATTGGCTTCAATACCATTGTGATTGGCTCCAATCAAAAAGCGGTTCGCATGGTTGAAGATATGATGGTCCAGAAACGTCCTGCTGGTAATAAAATTATCGGTTTCCTGACTGTTGAACAACGCAAAACCTATCCTTTGGAGAAGTTTGCACCCAACTTGGGAACGTATAAAAATCTTCAAAAGGTAATCAATGAAATGCAGGTTGAAGAAATTATCATAGCACTTGAATCATCAGAACACAAGCTGCTAAGTGAAATACTGACCATTCTTGAAAACCGTGTCCATTCAGTTTGGGGTATTCCCGATTTATTTGATATCCTTTCGAATCAGTCCAAGACAAGTATAATTTTCAGTGATCCATTGCTGAAAATTTCCAATGGACTGATGCCTGTTTGGCAGGAAAAAATTAAACGTATACTGGATGTAGTAGCGTCCTTATTGGCCCTTATCGTCTTTTCACCTGTTTTTCTCGTTTTGGCTATTATGATTAAATACAGTTCCAAAGGTCCTGTTTTTTATAATCAGGAACGCGTTGGGAAATTCGGTAAACCATTTACCATTTATAAATTCAGGACCATGGTCAAGGATGCTGAATCCAACGGACCCTTGCTTTCAAGTTCAAATGATTGCCGGATCACACGTATTGGTCAGTTTTTACGGCAGACCCACCTGGACGAGATTCCCCAGTTTGTCAATGTCCTTTGGGGTGAAATGTCCTTGGTAGGTCCTCGTCCTGAGCGCAAATATTTCATTGATCAGATTGCCAAAGAAGCTCCCTATGTAACCCACCTTCAAAAGGTTAGGCCTGGAATCACTTCATGGGGGCAGGTGAAATACGGGTATGCCTCCAATGTTGAGGAAATGGTTGAACGGCTTCAGTACGATATGGTTTATCTCAAAAACATATCTCTTTATATTGATTTTAAAATACTGATTTATACGGTGATGGATTGCGTAAAGGCAAAGGGCAAGTAATATTTCTCAGATCAAACCCGATTCAATAAAATATATAATCATTTCAATCTGGCGGTCCTCACCATATGGATCGTATTGCGCTTTCAGATTATTGCCAAAAACGCGTGCCACTCCTTGCCATAAAAAAGCCGGAACGCTTCCTTTAACATTGTCAATCAGTTCATACGACGTGTAATGAGTTTCCCGGTCGATCAGCTTTATAAGTATTCTTCCATCCGAAATACTCATTTCTTTCAATTTAGGGCCATAAAGTTCCATGAGTTCATCTTCAGCCTTTCTAACATATTTCCGTCGCTCTCGTCCTTTGGCATCTGGGGGCACCTCTACCTGATATTTTTCAAAAAGCCTGCCAGCCTCTTTGGCATAGGGATATACTTTTTTCACTCTTCCAACCAACCGCCAGTATTGTTCTTCTTCATGTCTGGACTTAAACTTTGCCTTTCCATAAATCGTTATTGGGCCTAAATAAACGTGTGGAAGTGAATCCTCACCAATCCTTAATAATTGTGGATAAGAAGCCGGAACAGGTGTCTGAGCATCCACCAGGGTTGCTACCCAAGAAACAATCAATATCAAAATAAGCTTTCTCATTGCTTCTGATTTCGGTTGCAAAGATAGCCAATATGTGATCATACTGAAACGATAAAAAATAACTTTACAGTTTCCTATCGCTCAATGTTTGTATCTTTGATGCGATAAATATTTGAATATGGATTCTAATCAACAATTTAAAATAGACGTTTGTTCTGAAATTGGCCAACTGGAAGGGGTCATTATTCACACTCCAGGGCTGGAAGTGGAAGAAATGACCCCTGAAAATGCTGAACGTGCCTTGTATAGTGACATCCTGAATTTATCGGTAGCCGGTGAAGAATATTCTACCTTTAAAAAAGTCCTGAATAAAATTACGCGAACTTTTGAAGTCAGGGATTTACTGTCAGACATTTTAACCGATGAAAATGTGAAAACCAATTTGCTCAAAGATATTTGCAGCAATGAAGGGGCATTGGAAATTTTACCACGACTCATCGAACAAGATGCCACGGAGCTTGCCCGGCAACTGATTCAAGGGGTCTACCTGGAGCGTAACAACCTGACACGGTACCTGAGTATGGAACGATTCAGCCTTCGCCCCTTGCACAATTTTTTATTTACACGCGATTGCTCCATGTCGTTTGGAAACCAGGTATTGATCGGCAAAATGGCCAGCAAAGTGCGTGACCGGGAAGCGGTGATCATGGATGCCATTTTCACCCATCATCCAATGCTGGAAACTTCTACCATCAATCCCAACACCCCTGGAATCATTGCACGTTACCCAGGTATTTCCATTGAAGGGGGAGACTTCCAGAATGCCCGCGAAGATGTGCTGGTCATTGGAACTGGAATCCGCACCAGCACTCAGGGCATCGACTTTATTCTTGATACCATCAAATCTAAAAAAGAAGGTTTACGCCATATCCTGATCCAGGAATTGCCCGATGCCCCTGAATCCTTTATTCACCTCGATATGGTTTTTACGTTTCTCGACGTGGATGCCTGTATGGTGTACGAGCCCCTGATCATGGCAACCAATCGTTTTCATACCATTCATATTCAGGTGGATAACGGAGAGGTGATCAATATTCAAGAGGAAAAGAACCTACCCAAAGCGCTCAAAAAACTGGGCATTGACATGAGGCAGGTGAAGTGTGGCGGTGGAATTGACAGCTGGACTCAGGAACGCGAACAATGGCATAGCGGGGCCAACTTTTTTGCCTTTGCTCCCGGCAAGGTAATTGGGTACGAACGAAATATTCATACCATTGAACAGCTGAACATCAATGGATTTGAGATCGTACAGGCAAAAGATTTATTGAGCGGAGAAAGTCAGATTCCTGAAGGCAAATGCGTGATTACAATCCCTGGATCAGAACTGGCACGTGGTGGCGGTGGAGCCCGTTGCATGACCATGCCAATCAGAAGAAAAGCAATTTAATTTCACCTGATTTAACTTTAAAGACCTTAAAGTCTTTAAGGTCCTTAAAGACTTTAAGAATAATTTCTTATGAGAAAATTAAACAACAATGAGCTCGGCCGTTTATCGGTTGACCAATATAAGGAGATCATTAAAACTCCGATCACTGTAGTTCTTGATAACATCCGCAGCTGCAACAACATCGGATCGGTATTTCGTACCTCGGATGCCCTGCTGATTGAAAACATACTGCTGTGCGGTTATACGGCAACTCCACCCAACAAGGACATCCATAAAACGGCTTTGGATGCTGAAAAATCGGTTACATGGGAGTATTTCGAAACTACCGAAGCAGCTGTAATGAAGTTAAAATCTGACGGTTATCGAGTGTGGGCTGTTGAACAGGTAGAGAATAGTGTGTCGCTACCTGATTTTATGCCTGAGAGAGATCAGAAGCTGGCGCTTGTTTTTGGTAACGAGGTGAAAGGCGTTCAGCAGGATGTAGTTGACTTGTGTGACGGAGCCATTGAAATCCCGCAATATGGCACCAAGCATTCATTTAACATCTCGGTCAGCGCCGGCATCGTACTTTGGGATTTGGTTTACAAATTGCGGTCACAAGATGAGCAAAGCATCAAATGAATCTTTAAACAATAATTATATCACTTGGTTAAATTATTATCCTGTTATTTTGAATAATAATCTATGTCTTGATTGGTAGGTGTGCGATTATTCATACCTCCCTAATTTCGAGCATGTAAATTATCCTTCTATTTCTATTGTTATATTGAATAATATTTTGTAATATTGCAAGTATTAAACCATCTCAATACTCAAATGAGATGAAAATTGATAGAGCCGGTTTCCCATTTAACTATTGGATTTTAACCAATAAATTGCACAACAAGTCAGATCGTTTTAATTCACTTACCGACCATCGATACTATTCAAATATTATTAAGTAAAAGCTAAGTAAAAGCTAAGTAAAAGCTATGTAAAAATTCTTAGGATAATAACTAGAAAATAAGGACATAATAAGTAGTTATTAAGGAGATAATTGGTATTTGCACTTATAAGTTACCAATTAGTTGCTTATTATTTAGTTATTATCCAACTAGTTTTTACATAGCTCTTAGTAGGATCGGATACTTTCCGTAATCAGTTCAATGTTTTTATAATTGTATGAAGGAAGGTTGTTTGAAATTATAGACCTTAATAACAGATCCAAAGTTAAGTTTAATTATTTTAACTTCAGCATAAATAATTGGCTTTAAAGTGACTATATTTGCAGAACCGGTCATTGAAGACTGGCTATATTTATAAAACATCATCAATTAATCATCAAATAGACTGGCATGACTTTAATTAAATCAATATCAGGTATCCGCGGCACCATTGGTGGAAGGCCGGGGGAAGGACTGAGTCCGCTTGATGTAGTAAAATATACCGCTGCCTATGCTGAATGGGTAAAATTGCAGCATCCCAATGAGTCGATCACCCTGGTGGTCGGCCGTGATGCACGTATTTCGGGACCCATGGTGCAATCGCTTGTTGTAGCGACCCTATGCGGAATGGATTGTCAAGTAATAGATCTTGGCATGGCTACCACGCCAACGACCGAAATTGCAGTGACTGGAGAAAAGGCCCACGGGGGAATCATTCTGACTGCCAGTCATAATCCCAAGCAGTGGAATGCACTTAAACTTCTCAATGACAAGGGTGAATTTCTGAATGCTGCTGAGGGTGCGATCGTTTTGGACATAGCAGAGCATGAATCTTATGTATTTGCGGACGTGGATGATCTGGGTATGGTTTCATCCAAAGATTACATGGATATACATATTCAACAGGTACTAGCGCTGAAACTGGTTGATGTAGAGGCGATCCGAAAAGCCAAATTCAGAGTAGCCATTGACGCGGTGAACTCGGTGGGTGGAATTGTGATTCCGGCATTGCTCAAGGCTTTGGGAGTAAATAAAATTGTTGAAATCAATTGCGAAGCTACCGGATATTTTGCACATACACCGGAGCCTATCCCTGAAAATCTTGTAGAGACAGCTGCAATCATTCGCGAAGGGTCTGTAGATGTGGGATTTGTTGTTGATCCAGATGTCGATCGCCTGGCAATTATCAGCGAGGACGGGTCAATGTTTAATGAAGAATATTCACTGGTATCCATTGCCGATTATGTACTGAGTCAGACTCCGGGCAACACGGTATCCAACCTGTCATCATCGAGGGCGTTGCGTGATATTACTCAAAAGCATGGTGGTATATATTGCGCTTCAGCAGTAGGAGAAGTAAATGTGGTTTCAAAAATGAAAGAAACTCATGCTGTGATCGGTGGCGAAGGTAACGGGGGCATCATTTATCCGGATGCCCATTACGGACGCGATTCATTGGTTGGTATAGCATTATTCCTGAGTCTGTTGGCTAAATCAGGATTGAAATGTTCGGAATTGCGCCGCACTTATCCTGACTACTTCATCTCCAAAAATAAAATAGCGTTGACTGCTGACATTGATGTGGATGATATCCTGGCTAGAGTGAAACGTCAATATCAAAATGAACAAGTAACTGACATTGATGGGGTTAAAATTGATTTTACAGATCGTTGGGTGCATTTACGTAAATCAAATACCGAGGCCATCATTCGTATTTATGCTGAAGCGCCTTCGATGGAGGAAGCCGATGAACTGGCGCAAACAATTATTCAGGACATCGAGTTGTTGATTGCGTGAGAGGGGAGTCGAGAGATAGAAGAGGTAAGAAATAAGGAATAAGGAATAAGAAATAAGGAATAAGAAATAAGGAATAAGGAATAAGGAATAAGAAATAAGGAATAAGGAATAAGGAATAAGAAATAAGGAATAAGAAATAAGGAATAAGAAATAAGGAATAAGAAATGAGGAATAAGGAAGACGGAAGTGTTGGGTGGGAAGTGCGATTGTATTCAAAGAGAGTATTGTCATGTTTCATCAGTCAAAATAATTGGGGTTGAAAAGTATGTCAGTAAAAAAAATAGAATATATTTATTCAGTCAATAAAAGCATTCATAAAAAGGACAAGTTATTAAATGACTGGATGGTACTCATTTTAAGTTGCCGTCCGGTTGTTTATTTATTTCTACTTCTTCTTTTTGGCTTTTATATAGTGGTAATGGGAGGTCAGTTTCTTCAAATGCTGTTTATTTTCATTGACTGACACCAGGGCGAAAAGTTTTGTAAATGGAACATGAACCGTTGGTCCGAAATAGGGTTCGAATCCTTTGGTGAGAGATCCATACTGATCAATGAATTTTTGTTGCCTTGAGTTGGCATTATAATCTGCAATTTTCTTTTTGGAGGCAAGGCGTTTGATATCATTGATAGTTTGTTGAAAATACTTTAAATCTTCTATTGAATTGTTATTCACATTTACTTGCTTTAACTCATTGATCCTGGGTACGAGCACGATGATCCTTCCATTGTCATCGTCACCGGCGAACTGCCTTTCGAACCCAATATGATAGATAAATAAAGAATCACCTTCATCATACTCGGTTTGAAAATACCCATGTTCATTGGTATGGATTGTCTTGCCTGTAAGCGAATTGATGATGGCCACACCTGTCACAGGAACAGAATCGGCATCTACCACTATGGCCGAAAACAGAATCTTTCCGGGAGTCTGAGAGTAAGCCTGGAAAGCTACAAGAAAGGATAATGTGAATATAAGAAATCGCATTTTACAATAACTTAGTTTACTAGAGCTAATTTACGGATTTTTTTCTAATAAATCATTAATAAATGAAAATATTTCATGGACAGAAGAGTCTGATTTTATTGAAAAAGATCAATTATTTATTCAAAATTCACAAAATGTAATAATACATATATTTAAAATACATATTTGGCATAAATGTTGATAGATACGTATATAATAAATTCATCTACGAATTGATAATGAATGTAAATGCAGAGTGGGAATGCCAATATTTTTTCGTTCATTCACCGATTGGAATATAACCTGCTTAAAATACTTATTTAAATCAACTATGAATACCAAAAAGATCCTGTATATTGCAATTCCTACAGTGTTGCTATTACTACTCTATTTATTTTTTGCCAAAGGAGAAACAGATTTAACCCAAGTTACCGCCAAAGTTGAGCGGGGAACTTTCAATTCAATGGTCTTTTCATCGGGACAATTGGAATCAGAGAAGTCCGTTAGCGTTGAGATCCCCGAAAAGCTGAAAGATCGAAACCTTCATATCTATGAATTGGCCATCACCGATATGGTTGATGAAGGAACCTTGGTGGATTCGGGTGATTATGTAGCCACACTGGACCACAAAGCAGTTGAAGAACAGATTAAGCTTTCACAGGACGATTTGTTGAGGACGCAGTCGGAATATGAAGACAGTAAGATTGATTCGAATCTGAACCTGAGCAACCAACGCGACGTAATTGTAAATGCGCAACTTGATATGGCAGAGAAGAAGATTATCATGGATGAGTCAATTTACGAATCTCCCTCAATTCAGAAGAAAGCGGCCATGGACAATGATAAAGCGGCCCGCAAACTGGAGCAGGAAAAGAGAGCCTATGTGCTCAAGACGCAACAGGAAGGAAATAAGGTGCAACGCAAATATATTAATTACAGGCAGGTTCTGGATCGTTCAACGGAACTTGATAAACTGTTCGGTTCTTTGGAAGTTACGGCGCCTAAATCTGGAATTTTGACTTACTTGAAGTTCCCATGGGGAGATATTGTCAAAATCGGATCGAAGGTGGGACTCTACAATACCACCATTGCAACGATTCCGGAGATGACCAACCTGATTTCCAGAACTTACATTAACGAGATTGACATTTCGAAAATCAGAAGCGGGCAGAAAGTAAAGCTTGGTATTGATGCTTTTCCTGACAAACAATTGACCGGTGAGGTATTAACGGTTGCGAATATCGGGCAGGCCATGCCTAATAGCGATGCAAAAGTGTTTGAGGTGAAAATAAAAATCTTCGGGATTGATAAGGATCTCAAACCGGCCATGACAACCAGCAATGGCATTCAAGCGGGTACTTTTATCGATACTATCATGATTGCTTCGGATGCTGTATTTGAAAACGACAGTCTGAAATATGTATACATTGGATTAAAAAAACCAGTGAAACAAATCGTATGGCTAGGTGATGAAAATGAGAATCACGTGTTGATTAAAAAAGGTCTAAAGGCAGGTGATGTTGTTTGGATGACCGAACCTAAGAATGCCGCTGAACTGAATTACAAAGGCATTGAGATTTATAAAGAAATGAAAATAGAAAAGGAGAATGCCAAAATTCTGGCTGATAAGGAAAGGGACGAGTTAATAAGGAATCAACCAATCGCCATACCCAAACAGGCTTCAAGTTCCATAAAACTCAAAGCTGCCAGATTAAATGATGGCACCAAAAAATAATTGACTATGATTTTCAAGAAATACTTTCATGATATAGTGATTGGCTTTGAAGCTATTATTGCCAATAAACTGAAATCAATACTGACAGCCTTAGGAATCATCTTTGGCGTAGCCGCTGTAATCAGCATGATGGCCATAGGTAATGGGGCGGAACAGGAAATTATGGAGCAAATTAAGATGGTGGGGGTCAACAACATCATTATTAATCCAAGCCAGATTTCAACAGACGGAAGCACTGACAGTGAGAAGGATCAACCGGGAGGCAAAAAGTACTCCAAAGGATTGACATTACTGGATTTGCAAGCCATGAAGGACGTTATTCCAACCATCAGTATGGTCAGTCCCGTAATTTCTTACCATTACTCGGCCATCATTGACGGGAAAAGTAAACCTGTTGTTCTGGAAGGAGTGAATTCCAATTACTTCACCATTTTTAACATTCAGCTACAATCTGGTGAGATATTTAAACCCATTCAGGGTGAGGCCGGTCAGCCGGTTTGTATCATCGGTGACAATATCAAAACCGTATTTTTCAATCAGGAGAATCCAATTGGAAAGAATATCAAATGTGGTCAGATCTGGCTGAAGATCATCGGAGTGGTCGAACGTCGTGATTTTACGGCATCAGCTTCCGATGAGATGGGAATCAGCAGTTCGGACAATAAAATATTTGTTCCTGCGCAAACGATCCTGATGCGTTTTAAAAACAGGGCTCTGATAAGATCCGATGAGGTGGAGCGATCCAATGCCCGTCGGCGCATGGCTGCATCCACCGGTCAGAGCGTGTTGGCTGAAGCGGATGACAAGAATCCAAATCAGTTGGATAAGATCATTCTTCAGGTCAGAGAAACCGAGCAGTTGGGTGTTACTGCCAATATTGTAAAGCGATTGCTATTACGCCGTCATTCAGGATTGTATGATTTTGAAGTGACCATTCCCGAGTTGCTGCTCAAACAACAGCAACGCACTAAAAAAGTCTTCAATATTGTTTTGGGAGCCATTGCCGGTATTTCGCTCATCGTAGGAGGGATCGGTATCATGAATATCATGTTGGCCTCGGTGATGGAGCGTATTCGTGAAATTGGTACACGCCAGGCCATTGGCGCTTCACGGAAGGATATTGTAGCTCAGTTTCTGGCTGAATCAACCCTGATCAGCATCTCAGGAGGAATTATCGGGATTATTCTTGGAGTTATACTTTCAAAAGTAATTACGGTGGCCTTCGATATTAAAACCATCATTTCATTCTTCAGTATATTTATTGCATTCGGCGTTTCAGCTTTGGTTGGAATCATGTTTGGCTATATGCCTGCCAAGCGTGCTGCTGAAAAAGATCCGGTTGAATCATTACGTGCCTAAACTAACAACAAACCAATTTAAAAATGAACAAAATATTTCTTTTCCTGATTGTCCTTATTTCAGGTTTTGGCTTTCAAGTAAATGCCCAGCAGGAAGACTTTAGTCTGAGTTTGGATGAAGTGATTAAACTTGGAAACCAGAATTCATTGGATGCTTTCAGGTATAAAAATACCTATCTTTCAAGCTATTGGGAGTTTCGGTACTACAAAGCTGATAAATTACCGAGCCTGACCCTGAGTGCCACTCCACTTGATTTTAACCATTCACAGAGTCGTCAGTGGAGTGAACAAGACTCCACATATAATTATTATCTGGTTTATTATGCCAATTCTAATATAAGCTTGCAGCTGAACCAAAAGGTTGGATTAACTGGAGGTAATCTATTTGTAAATTCAAATTTGGGAATGCAGAAGAATTATAGTGGGAAAAATACAACATATTATAATTCAACTCCTGGAAGTATTGGTTATTCTCAAACGTTGAACGGGTTTAATGCTTTAAAGTGGGAATCCAAGATTGAACCTCTCAAATACGAGAAGGCAAAAAAAGCGTTTATTCAGTCGCAGGAAACCCTGGCTATGAAATCAACCACGATGTTTTTTGATTTGGTTGAAGCTCAGATTCAGTTAAAGATTGCTGTCAACAGTGTATCGAATGCTGATACCTTGTATAAAATTGGCAAGGGCCGTTTCCAGGTAGGAACCGTTACACAGGATGAATTGCTGAATCTCGAATTGAACCAGTTAAATGCCATCCAGGCTTTAAGTGTGGCCAAACTGGAGGTAGAGCGATCACAGTCAGGATTGAATTCGTACCTGATGCTGAGTAAACAAACCAAGATCAACTGCCTGGTACCTTCCATAATACCAGATTTGCAAATCAATGCTGATGAAGCATTGAGCCTGGCAATAAAGAATAATCCTACTATTTTGGATCAGCAACAGCAAATGCTTGAACAAGACCGTGAGGTTGCCCGTGCCCATTCAGAATCAGGTTTAAGTACCAATATATTGGCTATATATGGCCTAAATCAAACATCCACAGATATTGCCAGAATATATGATGCACCATTTCCAAAGCAACAATTGACAATAGGGTTGAGTGTCCCGATTCTTGATTGGGGGCGAAATAAAGGCAGGATGATGATGGCTGAATCAACCCGTGAGGTCGAGAATGCCCGTATTAAGCAAGCCCGCATCGACTTTGAGCAAAACATATTTCAGTCGGTGATGGAATTCAACCTTCAGGCTGAACAGGTTCGAAATGCAACCAAAGCGGATATTGTGGCACAAAAGGGCTATGATGTTACCTTTCAGCGGTTTCTGATTGGGAAAGTTGACGTGATTAAACTCAATATTGCACGCAATGATCGTGAATCGGCAAAAAAAGCATACATCAATGCCATCAAAACCTATTGGAATTATTTCTATCGCTTGCGTATGCTTGCATTACACGATTTTGTAACGGGAATAAGTCTGAGCGCTGAATATGATAAAATTATTCAAAAATGACCGCTATGAATAAAAATAAAAAATACCTGATTGCAGCCACTTCGGTGATCGCCGTCGCAGTGGTAGTATTCTTTTGGTTTAGGATAAATCCTGCATCAGGGAAAAGCTATAAAGTAAAAAGAGGGAATCTGGAATCGGTAATTAACTGCAAAGGTGAAGTTAAGGGAGAGAAATTTGTAGAAATCAATCTCCCTGAAGAAATTTGTGATCAGGATTTACGAATTTATCAGATTAAAATTGTAGATGTCATTCTTGAAGGAAAAGTAGTCAAAAAGGGCGATTACATTGCTAAAGTGGATGAGAGTGAACTCATGAACATGATGAATACCCAAATATTGGATAAGGAGAAAAATGATGCAGATCTTCGCAATGCCATCCTTGACTCAACAGTAACTCTTTCCACTAAACGTCAGGACATTGTCAATGCAATGCTCGACCTTGAATATGTAAAGATTGATCTGGAACAATCTAAATTTGAATCAGCAGCCTATCAGCGTATGACCCAAATGACTTACCAAAAGGCTGAATTGCAGGTTCAAAAAATCAGGAGAGATTATTTGCTGGCCAAGAATAGACTGAAAATCCAGGTTGGCCGAACCCAAACATGGGTAAACAGGCTCCAAAAGCAGATTGAAAGTTATCAGAAGGCAATTGTGGCAACGACCATTAATGCTCCAAAAGCTGGAATTTTAATGTTTGCCAAAGACTATTCCGGAAAATCATACGGTAAAGATACTGAACTCAGCATTTGGCGACCTTTGCTGGCCACTTTGCCTGATATGTCGGTGGTAATTACTGAAACATACATCAAGGAAATTGATATTGCCAAGGTTCACCTCAATGATAGTGTGCGCATTACCATTGATGCGCTTCCTGACCAGGTTTTCTTGGGAAATGTAATCAAGATCGCAACTATTGGTGAAGATCACAAGGATTTTGATATGAAAGCTTTTAAGATTATCATTCGATTCGAAAAATCTGATAAGGGACTTAAACCAGGCATGACTTCCAATAACGACATCGTTGTAAGTAATTACAGGGATAAATTGCTGGTCCCACTTCAGGCCATTTTCATAAAGAACGGAAAGAAAATTGTTTATTTAAAACGGGGAGGTAATATTACTGAGCAGCCCATTGAACTGATCGCCCAAAATGAAACATTCGCAGCTGTTGAGAAAAACTTAAAAGCGGGTGATGAACTTTTACTTTTTCAGCCAGAAGAATTTAAAGTTGAGCCGGTTAAGATTGCAAGCAGGGAATAGATTCTCAGGAAGTAACCCTGAGTGCGAGCTATGGATTAATCATAGGGGAGAGTGTTTTGTGGTCAGAAAGCCATGCCATCCTACACGAAATTGTTCTCTATCTGCAAAGATTGAATCAATGTGTAGCATTCCATCTGCAAATTATGGAATTACGGAATCTCTGTAATCTGAATATACAAAGAAAAATATAGGGATTTGAAAGTTTCTATCGTAAACAGTTATTCTCTCAAACATTGAATATTTCTGATATAAATCTATCTAGGGTCTGCTGAAAAACTCAGTATCGACTTTTTAGGTTCGTTTGGTTAGAATTGAATAGTACTCATTCCCATTGACTTGTTAAAACTGTCATTGGAAGTGAAAGGGAAATAAAATTCGCTGAAAGATGTTGGTTGCAGGTTGCACTGCTGTAAATGTCTGAATGTGATCATTTAATATTAAAAATGGGTGCAACCGCAGAGGTGACCCAGAGTACTCGAGGTAAAAACATATAAGATCTCTGGTTGTACCCTAAAATGATTCAAGTGACAGCTATTTAGAATATTACAAGGGTGCAACCTGCAACCAGAGTATGTGTGGTTGTTTTATTTTTGAATCTGCAAAAAATACCCAATTAATTGATTCTAAAAACAAACAAGTGCAAGGATTTTGAATCGTCAATTCAAATTTCCTTGCACTTGTTTTAATTTGCAGGTTGATATCTTCTTATAATACTGCACATTGTGAGTTTTTCAGCAGACGCTATCTAAGTAATTGAAATACTGCAATAGTAATTAAAGTAATAGTGTCTTTGAGATTATACCGACAAATAAAATTGCGTAGATCGGAAAACATGACTCTCCGTAATTCCGTAATTCCGTAATCAAGATGGATATCAAACTCCAGTTATTGCAAGACAGTATATCATCCATAATGATTTAGAAAAAACAAACTATCGATCAAATATTTGAACCTAACTCTTTGTTAATTTAAATGTTTTAGTATATTTGGCATTCTAATAAAACCATTACCCTATACCGACTTGATGAGATTCTTTTTACTTGGACTGTTGTTATTAATGAATATTCTAACCTATTCTTTTGAATACCATGTATCTTCTATCAAGGCTTCAAATGCAGATACGGTTGTTCACAAGAACAATGAAAATATAATTCTACACGTCAAAAAAGCAATTGGTTCAATTAAAATTGATGGATTGATCAGCGAACCCGATTGGGAAAATGCTGAAAAGGCGAAAGATTTCCGCCTTGTTCTGCCCGTTGATACTGGTATGGCAAAATCCAAGTCTGAAGTTGTAATGACCTACGACGACAAGGCTTTTTATTTAGGAATTACCTTTTTTGATACCATTCCGGGCAAAAGAATCATGGAATCATTTCGTCGTGATTTTATCTTTGGTAACAACGACAATGTGTTGGTGTTTTTTGATACTTTTCTCGATCAAACCAATGGATTTTCTTTCGGAGCATCGGCTTCAGGGGCCAAATGGGACGGAACCATGTCGGGAGGCAGCGCTATCAACCTGAACTGGGATTGTAAATGGGACTCCAAAACTACTCAATACCGTGATCGCTGGGTGACTGAAATGAAGATTCCTTTTCGATCGATACGCTATAAATCAGGCACTGATCACTGGTTTGTCAATTTTAGCAGACTTGATATGAAATCGAATGAGAAATCATCTTGGGCGCCTGTACCACGACAATTTCCAACGGCCAGTTTGGCTTATACTGGCGTTTTACAATGGGATAAGCCGCTTCCCAAATCAAAAATGATGTTTTCGTTTATACCTTACCTGTTTGGAAGTGCGGTCAAAGACTTCGAAACAGGAGGAAAAACAAGGTATCACAAGGATTTCGGATTCGATACCAAGCTTGGAATATCTACCTCGATGAATCTGGATCTGACATACAATCCTGATTTCTCGCAGGCTGAAGTTGATCAGCAGGTTACTAACCTCGACCGGTTTGAATTGTTCTTTCCTGAAAAGCGACAGTTTTTTCTGGAGAACAGTGACCTCTTTTCCGGTTACGGATTCGCTTCAGTGACTCCCTTCTTTTCACGTCGAATAGGGTTGGATGCACCAGTTTTAGCTGGTGCACGCCTTAGTGGAAGTCTCGATAAAAACTGGCGATTAGGTCTCCTTGATATGCAAACTGCTGAAACAACGGATCAGTTGTCGCGTAATTTTCTGGTAGCTGCAATTCAACGTAAATTGTTTGCAAGATCAAATATAGGGATGATTTTTGTAAATAAGGAATCAATGGGTGAACTTGGTCCGCAGAAATTTAACCGTATTGCGGGAATTGATTATAATCTGGCGAGTAGTAATAACAAATGGTTTGGTAAAATGTTTTACCACCAGTCGTTTAACCCTGAGAATCCGGGGAAACAATATGCTCAGGGAACTTATTTGGCATACAATGCACGCCAGTTGCATGGCGCTATTGTGCAGTCATCTGTTGGCGAAAACTATATTGCGGAATCGGGATATGTTCCCCGAAAAGGATACCAGCGGATGAATGTAGAGTGGGGCTATTTATGGATTCCAAATAAAATAATTATCAGTCATGGGTTCTCGATGCAAGGAAATTATTATTTCAATCCTGGATATAACTTTCAACTGGACCATGAACTGTCTCTCCTGTATAAATTTGAATTCAAAAACCATACATTCATTGATGGAGGAATAAAGAATAACTACACACGCCTCAGTGAGGATTTTGATCCGACACATAGCAATGACACCGTTTTGGTAAAAGGAACTGAATATACTACCAATGCAGGATTTATCGATTACTGGTCGGATAATCGTAAAATGTTTAATTATTCGTTAACCGCTCTATCAGGAGGTTTTTACAGTGGCAGAATGAACCAAATTAAGGGTCAGATGATCTACCGATTTCAGCCTTACATGAACTTGACTTTTAATTTTTCATATACGGAAATTCACCTTCCATTGCCTTTCGAACGTGCTTATTTTTGGCTCCTGGGGCCTAAACTTGACCTGACATTAAGTGACAAGGTATTCTTTTCAACCTATGTCCAGTACAATGAACAAATTGACAATATGAATATAAACATGCGGTTTCAATGGCGATACAAGCCCGTTTCCGACCTCTTTATTGTATATACCGACAATTACTATACAGGCAACTGGAGTCCACGCAATAGGGCCCTGGTGCTGAAATTGTCGTATTGGTTTAATTGAATTGATACTGTTCAATTATTCGTTAAGGACCTTAAAGACCTTAACGATAATAACGATAATAATACCTATTTAAAGGTTCAGTCTCTCAGAACTTCTCAAAAACTCCAAGTCCGAACAAGGCAAAATCATATTTAATTGGGTCTTCAGGATCAAACTCACGCAGTCTGGCTGTGATTTCCTCAACAGCCCTCCAATCGTTTTGAGTTCGGGTAAGCAGTCCAAGTTTGCGTGCTACAGTTCCAGTATGAATATCGAGTGGTAGCATCAGGGCTGAAGATGGAATATGCTTCCATAGTCCAAAATCAACTCCTGACGGGTCGGATCTGATCATCCAGCGAAGGAACATGTTCAAACGCTTGGCAGCAGCGCCTTTGGCAACATCCGAAACATGTTTTTCAGTGCGGTGCTCATGATCCAACTCAAAAAATACATTTCGAAAATGAAGCAGAGCGCTGTAAATTGTTTGGTCTTTCTGAAATCCAATGGTAAATATAGATTCTAATCCTCCATGATTCAGGTAAATATTTCGTAGTGATTTCAGAAAATATTGGCAGTCGATGCCATTGAACGTACGGTGTTTGAAATCTGCGAATCTGATCCATTCGACTTCTGAAGTAGTAAGAAGAAATTCAAGTGGATTATTGTCCATTCGGCGAATCACACTCAAGGCATTTCGGATAATCGTTGGCCTTTGTCCCCAGGACAGAGTTGCAGCAAGGAATCCTGCAATCTCAATATTTTCTTTGGTAGTGAATAGGGCAGGAACCTGAATCGGATCTGTTTCAATAAAAACAGGATGATTGAATGAAAAGTATTTCTGATCTAAAAAAGAATGGACATTTTCTGATGTATAAGGCATTTACAGTCTTCCTTTTATGTAACATTGAATACTGAATACTGACTACTGTTGATTTCTGACCACTGAAAACTGACCACTATCTTTCAACTTTCAATCAACCCATCCTTCATACGGATGATACAATCGCTTTGGGCGGCAAAACTCTCATCGTGGGTCACAATCACAAGGGTTTGTTTGAATTGGTCGCGCAGGGTGAAAAACAGTTCGTGAAGGTCTAGGCGGTTCTTGGTGTCGAGGTTGCCGGATGGTTCATCAGCCAGGATTACCGAGGGATTGTTAATCAGGGCACGTGCTACCGCAACTCGTTGACGTTCGCCACCAGAAAGCTCATTGGGTTTATGGTTCAGCCGATGTGATAAACCTAAAAAGGCCAGATACTCACGTGCTTTTTCTTCAGCTTCTTTTTTGGAAATTTTTGCTATAAATGCAGGAATACAAACATTCTCCAGAGCTGAAAATTCAGGTAACAGATAATGAAATTGAAATACAAAGCCTATTTGACGGTTTCTGAAGTCGGCCAGTTGCCGCTCTTTCATGACCGAAATATTTTGGTTGTGGATGAAAACTTTTCCCGTGTCGGGCTGACTTAAGCTACCGATGATCTGAAGTAAAGTGGTTTTCCCCGCACCACTGGGGCCAACAATCGAATAAAGCTTCCCGGCTGGAACTTCAAGGTCAATTCCTTTCAATACCTGGAGCTCACCAAACGATTTAGTTATTTTTTCGACCTTTATCAATGCTTGAAATTCTTAAATAGAGAAATCATTTTCTTTTTTGACCTCTTTGATGATCGGATCTGACTCCTTTTTTACTTCATCATTGATGGTGCTGGTCAGATTCTCGGCTCCCGTCTTTACATCTTTCATATAAGTGTCAGTGCTGCTTTTCACATCGTCCTTTATCTCCTGAAGATCAGACTTGATATCGCTCGTATGTTTATTGATTCCTTCCTGAATATCTGCTTTGACATTTTGAATGGTCGACTTAATATCGCGAATATCATCTCCAATTCCACCACCGCTTTCATTGATTTCACGCTTGATTTCGTTGGTAGCTTTCTGAAATTCGCGCATAGCTTTACCCATCGTTTTGGCGATATCAGGAATTGCTTTGGATCCAAAAAACAACAATGCCACAAAAATGATTACTACTATCTCACCTCCACCCATAATAATTATAATAAAAGGTTGATCATGTTTTAAAAACTCCACAAATATACAAACTTGTTCATTACTTTGATCGAAGTTGATCAAGAATGATTTGCATGTTACAGATTTTTATACAACGAAGCAGGAATTCCATCCCTCAGTTGTTGGATGAAATCCCTGCTTCAAATTTATATTAAAACTTTAGAATTACACTTTTGCAACTCCTTTGGTTTTCCTAATAGTGTCGTACACAATGGGTGCAGCATTAAATACCGATGAATAGGTACCAACGCCAATTCCAATCAACAGTGCAAAAGTGAAGCCTTTGATAGAGGTTCCACCGAACAGGAAGATTGCGAACAGCACGATCAAAACAGTTAACGAAGTACTGAAGGTACGACGAAGCGTTGAGTTCATGGCATGATCCATCGTTTCTGCCAATGCACGTTTAGGATATAAATGTCTGTATTCGCGGATACGGTCATAAATGATTACCGTGTCGTTGATCGAATATCCAATCACAGTTAATACCGCCGCGATAAATGCCTGGTCGATCTCAAGAGAGAATGGAAGGTATCCGTATAACAATGAGAAAGCTCCCATTGTAATGATGGCATCGTGAGCCAGAGAAACAACTCCTCCCAAACCATATTGCCACTCATTAAATCGAACTACAATATAAAGGAAGATCAACAGCAACGCGAAGAAAACTGCAAGAGCAGCATCTCTTGTCAGCTTATTCGAAATAGTTGGTCCCACCTTTTGAGAACTTTGCAGGTTTATTTTGGAGAAAGTTTCTTCAGAGACATCCCCTATAAAGTTGCCTTTTTTAAGACCTTGGTACAATAGATTTTCAACTTTAGTATCAATGTCAGCACTGGCATCTTCAATCATATAACCAGTTGTAATTCTTACAGTGTTGGAATTACCGTACGTCTTTACCTCAGGAGCTGAATTGAATAAAGGAGTTAAAGATCCCTGAACATCAGCAACTTTTACATCTTTGTCGAGGCGAACCACATAGGTACGTCCGCCCTTGAAGTCGATCCCTTTATCGAATCCACGAACTGCGAAAGAAATCAGTGAGGCCAAAATCATAATAGAGGAAATTGTATAGAATATTTTCCTTTTTTCGATGAATGGAATTTTTACAAAACGTAACCAGTTTTTAGTAAATTTAGTAGTAAAGGTAATTTCCTTATTTTTATTCAGCTGACGTTCGAAGATCAGGCGTGGGATAAAGATCGAAGTGAACAGCGAAGTAAGGATACCAATGATCAGGGTAGTTGCAAATCCACGGATAGGTCCTGAACCAAAAATATAAAGTACAATACCGGTCAATAGTGTTGTTACCTGACCATCAATGATGGCCGAATAGGCAGCATTGAATCCGTCAAAGACAGCAAGCCGAACTGATTTACCGGCCAAAACTTCTTCCTCGATGCGTTCATAGATTAACACATTGGCATCAACAGCCATACCCATGGTCAATACAATACCTGCGATACCTGGGAGGGTTAATACAGCTCCAATTGAAGCGAGTATTCCGATCAGGAAAAATATGTTCACAACCAATGCAACGTTAGCAACCATACCGGCTTTACGGCTGTAAAAGAATAACATGTATATCAATACAAGTCCGAATGCAATGATAAATGATCCCAATCCACTGCTGATGGCTTCTTGTCCCAAGGATGGACCTACCACTTCTTCAGCCATAATCACTGCCGGTGCCGGCATTTTTCCTGATTTCAGAATGTTCGCCAAATCCTTTGCTTCTTCAATACTTTCCATCCCCGTGATCGATGAACGACCTCCTGTAATTTCACCGTTTACATTTGGAAATGAACGTACATAACCATCAAGAACAATGGCAATCGACTTTCCTACATTGTCTTTGGTAAGACGGGCCCATACTTTGGCGCCTTCGCTATTCATGGTCATGCTAACTTCAGGACTGCTACCCATGTTAGATAATTCCTGACGTGCGTCAGTAATTACATCCCCTTCAAGAGGTGCGCGACCATCACGGCCAGTTACTTTTATAGCGATCAACTGGAAGAATTTTCCTTCCTTATCCCTTGATTTTGCAGTCCATCTGAAAGCCAAATTACGTGGCAGTAATGCTTTTACCTGATCCATTTTCAGGTAACTATTAACTGTCGCTGTGTCTTTGAAATGTGCAATCCCAACAGCAGCTCCTGGATACAATTGATTTTGAGCATTTACACTAGGTTGCATAATTGAAAACAAAGGATTTTGTTTCTTTGCATTCGTATTTTTATCCACCGAAGCAGTATCTTTTTTTGCTTTGGTTTCCATTTCTTTCAGCAAACTGTTTGTATTATCGGACTTTGCAGTTTTTGCAGCTGTTGTATCTGAAGTAGTTGCTGATTTATTCGTTTGCAATGCTAGTATTTCAGCCAGTTTCTGATTGGCCTGCGCCAGGTAGGGATAAACTTCGCTATTGTCATAAGTTTCCCAGAATTCCAGGTTTGCAGTTCCCTGCAATAGTTTGCGAACACGTTTAGGATCGTCAACTCCAGGAAGTTCAACAAGGATACGTCCTGCAGTCTGCATCTTCTGAATGTTGGGCTGAGCCACACCGAAACGGTCAATACGTGTACGGATAATGTTGAATGAATTGTCAATTGCAACCAGGGTTTCCTTATGCAACACTTTCAGTACTTCAGCATTGGTCGAATTGTATTTGATTTGATCTTTTAATTCAATGGTATTGAAAATAGAAGCCAGTTTCCCATTGGGTGATATTTCCTGAAATGCTTTCCCGAAAAGTGTCACGAAGTCTTCCTGACTGCTTAATTGTTTTTCCTTGGCAAGCCTTAGGGCTGCCGTAAATGTTGAATCTTTACTGTAGTTTGACAGTGATTTGATCAAATCGACTACCGAAACTTCAAGAGTAACATTCATACCGCCTTGCAGGTCAAGACCCAATCCTAGCTCGAGTGCTTTTACTTCCTTAAAAGTGTATTTACGGAGTCCCAATAAATTATAGACTACCTCATTTGAAATTGAATCCAAATAAACTTGCTCTTTGTGTTTGTCGCCTTTTCCGAATTTTTTTGCTGCACTTTCAACCTGGCTTGCCTTATAGGTAAACATGAGTTGATAAATACAAATTGCAGCAAGAAGAATTGCAAAAATTCTGATTGCACCTTTGTTTTGCATTTGTTTGAAAGTTTAAATTGTTGTAATTATTTACTGTGAATTTATTTTATCTTTAAAAAAATAAGTTGATTATTCCCAAATACCTTTGGAACACTATTGCATTCTCAAACGTTGATCTTTTAAATCAGAGGGAACAATAATTAAGAAAGTGGTGGTATGTCGTCGGGACTTGAATACAGAACCCGGTTATAAGGCAGTGAATGAAACGAACAAACTGTGGGTGAGAATGAATGCAATGACTCAGCTTTCATCAATTGCAAGGTTCGCAAATTATAATGTCTTAATAGAAACTTATCCTGGCTAACGGCAAATCTAAAACGAACTGAGAACTCAGTACTAACAGGAGTTTTAAAATTGAAAGTATTTACTGGATTGCAAAAATACATTTTCCAGCCATTAACATCCTTCTGTGAAGGCGTTTTAGCGATCGGATCAGCTGATTTATAATTGCTGGTATGGTACATATCAAACACTGCTGCTGAGCCTATCAACATGATAAGCATGCACAGACGCAGTATAAATAGGTTTGAAATGTACTTCTTGAAAATCATAAATAGTTTTTTCAGATGCCAAATATATAGTTTTTTTTTCTAATGTAGTTTTTCTAATCGCTTGATTTTATTTTTCTTCTTAGAGCTTTCCCCTGAAAAATGGAATCGAATTGTTTTACTTCCATAGTCGATGCGGCATTTGTATTGCATAAGGATGTCACCTCCCAAAAGCCCTGCAATTCTGCAGGAGGTAAATTTGCCATATATTTCGTTTACATGGTTCAAGTCGATCAATGCCACTTTCTGATTGATAATTTCCAATTTACCGAACTTCAGAAAAAATAATTTACCCACCGATGTCTCCATCATTCCCTGGTTGATGCCTGCACTGTGGTAATCGTCCTCATTGTCAGAATCCAATATTTCGTAGTAAGCCTTCTGGTTAAAGTCCATCACTGATTTTGAGGCCCCTGTGTCAATAATCCAGCTTGAAATCGTTGAGTCCTGAAATTCCCCTTCAATAAGGATATGAAAATTATCTTTTTCGAGTTCAATTATTTGGATTGGTATTTCAATCATCAGTTCATTAAAGTTTCAGGTTAGCCTGGTCTTGATTACTATCCCAAATAGTAATCACAACCAGATGATTTTGCGTATTTTATAAATAATCAAATATTTTTGCCTTTCATCCTGCGCTTGGCGGTCCAGACTATTTTTTTAACCATTGAGCTACCTCTTTATCTGCCTCCTTGTCAGAAATAAATGGACCTTTTTTATATTGAACAAGACCTATGGACACCGCAATCTCTTGCTCGTCGGTTAATTGGAAAGGAGCAATGCTTTGTTCATCTTCTGCCAATTAAAGCAAATATTCTAATAGATCAACCCGTTCAATCTGGTTGATTTTTACTGTGAGTTTTTCCCGAACAGCATTAATGGTGGTCATGCGTATAAATTTATAAAAAAAAAGTTCCTGTATTACTACAGGAACTCCAAATATAAAGTTTATTATTTTATTTATCACAAAAAACTTAAAGAATATTCATTGCGTCAACAACGTCCATAATTTCTTTTACTGATTTGGCTGATTCAACCAGCAATGTCTGTTCGTCGGCAGTTAACTTAACTTCCATGATTTTTTCTACTCCGTTCTTGCCCAATTTAACAGGAACACCTACAAAAATGTCTTTCAATCCATATTCGCCTTCCAGTTTAACACAGCAAGGGAATACACGTTTTTGGTCCATCACAATAGCTTCAACCATCTGAGCAGCAGCCGAACCCGGTGCATACCAGGCCGATGTTCCCATTAGGTTAACCAGTTCACCGCCACCTTTTTTTGTACGGTCAATGATTTTGTCAAGCGTTTCTTTGTCCAATAATTCGGTCACAGGAATACCGGCCACAGTGGTGTAACGGGTCAGGGGAACCATTGTGTCACCATGACCACCCATTAAAAGAGCCTGGATATCGCGAGGCGAAATATCCAATGCTTCGGCCAGAAAAGCTCTGTAACGGGCTGTGTCCAGAATTCCGGCCATACCCAATACCTTGTTTTTTGAGGATTTTGATACCGCATACGCTACGTAAGTCATTACGTCCAATGGGTTCGAAACAATGATGATAATGGCATTGGGTGAATGTTTGATCACATTTTCAGTGACTGTTTTTACGATTCCTGCATTGATGGAAATCAAATCGTCACGGCTCATTCCTGGTTTGCGTGGAACACCTGAAGTAATGACAACTACATCAGAATTAGCTGATTTGGTGTAATCGTTGGTAGCGCCTACCAAACGAGTGTCATAAAAATTAATGGGTGCAGTTTGCCACAAGTCCAATGCTTTTCCTTCCGACAATCCTTCCTTGATATCAAGTAATACTACTTCGCTGACAATGTTTTTTTGGGCTACAATCTGTGCGCAGGTAGCTCCCACATTTCCAGCTCCAACAACTGTTACTTTCATAATTGTATTTTTTTTTGGTTGATTATTTTTATTTATATGACTGCAAAGATAAAAGGTATTCTGATTTGGTCCTCCTTTTTTAAAGTCGCTTAACAATTTGGTAAAAAAGCATTCAGTCAGTTTATTATATTGATGGGTTGATTAATTATTCAACAGTTGATATTTTTAATTTCAGTTAGCTGAATGCCGCACCAAATGATGTCTTGTCAAGCATGTTTTGGCGTATATGGCATTGGTAGAACCCCAATCAGCGTCGTCATTGTCCCGAGTGCTCGGGAAAGCAATCCCACATCAACAAAGAAATAAAAAAATCACTATTATTGACAGATTGCTTTGTGCCTACCAATGACCCCGAGTACTCGGTGTAAATGGCTGAAAATGAATCAAATGTGTTTGTGCTCCTATGGTGGGATTGCTTTCCCGAGTACTCGGGAAAGCAATCCCATTATAAGAGCGTAAATGCCTCATCAACCTATCATTGCGAGGTGCTAAAATTAAGAATATTCTTTTTTCCTAAAAGCACTTTTCGTTACGTTGACATATGCAAACCTTTTATTTGGCTCCCTGATCTTTGCGCTCTGTGGCCAAAACCATTTTCACACCCGTCTTTACCCCTAATTGTAAGACATCTACCATCGACTGCACTGCAATGGTATTGTCACATCTCACAATTACAAAAGTTTCACCTTTAACGCGTTTCAATTTCAGCAATTCAGGTTCTATCTGCGAAAATTGAACCTGTTTATCATTGAGGTAATATTTTAAATCCTTGGTAATCGAAATAGCAATTTTATCAGTCTGCTTTTCTATTGCAGGCGATTTATTGGCTTGAGGAAGTGCAAGTTTTATGGCTCCCGGAGTGATCATGGTTGAAACAATCAGGAAAAATAACATCAGGAAAAACATAATATCGCTGAAGGAATTCGAAAATACTTCAAACTCCTGTTTTCGTTCACTTCTGAAATTCATGTCACTGGATTATTAATCAAATCAATAAAGCGAATACAGCGGTAATCCCAGTTCTGCACCAATTTATTCACCCGATGGTTTAAATAGTGATATAACATATAGGAAATAATACCAATTGTCAGACCTACACCCGAAGTAATCAGCTTTTCGTATAACCCTCCGGAAATCAATGAAATGCTAATATTATCGGCCAGAGAAATATTGTAAAAAATCTTGATTACTCCCACAATCGTTCCGATAAAACCTAACATTGGAGCAATTCCTGCAATGACCCCTAAAAAATACATGTTGCCTTCGTATTTGTAAACTTCAATCTTACCTTCCATTTCCATCTGATCGTGCATTTCGCGAATCGGCCTGCCTAAATTGAGCAACCCTTTTTTTAATATACGTGATTCAGAACAATCGACTGATTCACAAAGTGTCATAGCTGCTTCAACTTTTCCTTTACTTAATAAATCATTCCACTTTTCATAAAAAACAGAATCAAGTTTCTTTTGACCTCTTAAATAAAAAAACCGGTCAAAAAATATAAAAGCAACAGTTATTGACAACAGTAACAATGGAATCATCAAAAATCCGCCCTTAATAATAAGGTCAAGAAATGACACTTCAGATGCAGCTTCTAATAGTAATATCATAATATAGATTCTTTTGACTTTAAAATTATTTAAAATACATAATGTGAAAGTTAGCCATCCTAAAAATGGCCATGGAGTTTTTTAACCCTTCAATGCTTAGAAAAAGATGGTCTTCGGGTTGAAATTAGCGTCATTCCCATTTGTATCAACAATATACAAGTGAATTGCCGGTAAGTTATTTTGAATACCGTAATTAACTTTCAATTCTGACGGTGAATATTCAACTGCATCAAAATCAAGTAATGATGAATAGTCGTCCATGCTAAATGCAGTTGATAATTCAGATGCATGGGTGCATAGTGTCCCATCAGGAGAGGAATTCATCCTGTTTTTTGCAGATCCAACAGAATACGAAACAAAAAGTAAGAATATAAATAAAAGCGATCTCATTATAGAATTTTATGGTATCAATAACTCTTCAATAACTCATCAATTAACTGTTTTATTTTCTGAAATATAAAATATTCATCAACGAGAAATGACCTCACATCGGCATCACTTTAATCCATCAAATATGGACAATTTTTTCCACATAAAAAATTATTTCTAACTGTATAGACGTTTCAGAGTAAAGAAATGTTTATAAATTGATATTGCATTAACATTTTGATGAATTGAGTCATTCGTCATTGAAGCGTTGAGAGGAATAACGTCTTCATTTTCGTATACTAACTTCAACTATGTGGCTTGAGGGAGCTGGTTCGGGTCGATTAGAATGGCCTATAATCATTAGAAAGTTATACATGGGTTATTGTAAGGCTATTCGATAATTGTTTGAACACAGTAGAACCATCTTCGAACCACCTTCGGATAGCCTTCGAACGACCTTCGAATAACCCATAGCACGATCCATTCAATCAAGGTTTAAAAAACCATGGTAGAAATATAAAGCATCTTTAGTAAAAGGTTACAGTATAAGTTAGGATAGGTTTCATTTTACAGGTCAGAAGGCAGGATCGTTATGCGCAGCCTACCGGTTAATGAGCCGTGTATAACTACATTGTTCAATGAATTTTATATTTTAAATCGCTAAAGATTGGCAACAAGATTGGATTAAAATTAGTAACTTTAATCTTTTATTAAATGTTTTGAACAAATGGAATAAAATTTCGAAAATACAATTATATTGCATATTTTTGTATTGACTAAATAACCATTAACACAATGATAAGAAAACTATTAATCAGAGATGTAACATTAAGAGATGGTCAGCAATCTCTTTTTGCCACCCGTTTAAAACAGGAGCAGATCGAACGTGTTCTGCCAATTTATAAGAAAGCTGGGTTTTACGCACTTGAAGTTTGGGGAGGCGCTGTTCCTGACTCTATCATGCGTTATCTGAACGAAGATCCATGGGAACGTTTGGAGAAGATTAAAAAGGAGATTGGCACCATTTCTCACCTTACCGCCTTGTCTCGGGGACGTAATCTATTTGGCTATAATCCTTATCCTGAAGAAGTTATTGAAGGCTTTAACCGTAATGCAGTTCAATCAGGAATTTCGATCATGCGTATTTTTGATGCACTGAACGACACGAGTAATATCAAATCGACCATCAAATATGTAAAAGAAAATGGTGGTTTGGCTGATTGCGTGGTCTGTTATACAGTAGATCCGAAATTTACAACAAAGGAGCGTTTGAAAGCTCGCTTAAAAGGCAAGCCATTACCGAAGGCGATTTTTACGATGGACTATTTTGTGAATATGGCCAAAGAACTCGAAGCGATGGGTGCTGATATGATTACTCTTAAAGATATGGCAGGATTGATTCCTCCACTTAAAGCCGGTAAAATCATCAAAGCTTTCAAGGAAAATGTTAAGATCCCAATCGACTTTCACACCCATTGTACCCCAGGATTTGGTTTGGCATCTGCATTGACTGCTATTATTAACGGGGTGGATATATTGGATACCGCCATGCTTAACTTTGCCGGTGGACCTGCTGCCCCTGCGTTCGAATTGATTCAGATTTGGTGTACCAAGTTAGGAATTGATACCGGGGTAAATTTGAATGCTGTTGTCAGAATCAATAAAATACTGAAGGATATTCGTTTGGAAATGTCTGAGGTCGATAGTTACAAAGTATATCCAATCGAATTTGATATCACCAAAGATCAATTGCCTGCACATATTGATCAATATTTCAATGAGGCCATTGAATTTGCCATTGCCAACGACGAAGTTAACTTATTGGATGTTTGCGGTAAAATTGATAAATACTTTAATTTTCCAGATCCAGACGAAAAAGTAAAGTTTGCAGAAGTTCCCGGCGGAATGTATACCAACATGCTGGCACAGTTAAAACAATTAAAGCAGGAAGAATTATTGCCGCGTGTACTTGAAGTAATTCCGACAGTACGTTTAGCGGCTGGTTGTCCACCATTGGTAACACCTACCAGTCAGATTGTTGGCGCTCAGGCAGTCAATTGTGTGATCGACGAAAAACACGACAATCCGTTTTATACCAACAATTCGATTCAATTTGTCAACCTTGTAAAAGGCTCTTATGGTAAAACACCAATACCGGTTGACCCTGATTTCCGTGAAAAATTAGCAGGTACACGCATTGAGGTCCCTTATAATACTGCCAACTACGAAAAACAAGCCAATCCATCATTTCCTAAATATGGAGAAAATGTAAAGCTTGCATCCAATGAAAAGGAAGAATTGTTGCTCGAACTGTTCCCGATGGTTGCAAATAAATTTTTGCTTGATAAGGTTGAGCGAATTTATGGTACCAAGGCGAAAGCGACAGAGTTGCAGAAACAAAGGGCCTATGAAGCTGAATGTCAAAAATATCTGAATCTTTCAATTGAAGAAAAACAGGCCAGGCTTGTAGATGGTCTGTATCACTGGAATTAAATTGTTTTTACATATGATAATAAGAAGGCGATCCTTAATCGGGGCGCCTTCTTTCGTTAAAGGAAATAGAAGACAACTCAAATCCTGTTGATGTTATAGAATAAAAACATTGCTGATTTACTGATACTTATGTATCATGATCAGATATTTATTCCACAACCTATTTAACTTTGTTAAAATGATCAAAGTCGTGAGAGGAATGATGTTAATAATCTTTAAAAAACCCATGCTATTTATGTTCAACTTTCATTAAATTAATCGTAGCTCTGCTGTGATAAAATTTTCTTAGTTAGTTTATTAAACTGCTCAATATCAACTATTCTATAATAGGTTGATTGGTAATATATTTCTTTAAATTGCATCAGATATTTGAAAAATTGAAAGTTAGATCAACTGATAAAATTGGTAGAAGCATAATCCAATAGTAACCCCCTAACTGCAATTTACGTATTAAAAGAGTGTACAATCAAAAAACTCCATAGGTGTCCATTTTAGGGTTTATGACCCTGTGGCAGTAAACAATTTGAAAATACAGTGGAGACTAGAAACCACTCAAAAAAACAGGGCGCTACCGAAAAGCCAAACGAGTAGGTAAATTAAATCAAGATAAAATGAAAAAACAACTTGTTCAATTTAACTTCCCGAACATGACTGAGAGACAGTATGACCAAATTTGGGATGAACTTCGTAAAGCAGGTCTGTCTAATCCTTCTGGACTTATTCATCATGCTGCTGGTTTTCAAGGCAAAAATTGCTTGGTGTCAGATACATGGGAATCTACAGAAGCGTTCGAAAAACTAGGTAAAGTACTAACGTCAATTATGGATAAACTTGGTATTCAACAGGTTCAGCCAACAATTACTCCTATATATTATGAGTATTCAGGCGTTGAGGAACATGCAAATCACTAATTGGTAGTGCAATAGTAAATTGGCAATTACCTATATTTGTGTGAAATTATTCTGAATATATTATAAAATCTCCGTCGCAATATTAGTACGGATACATAACAATTAGATGACAGAAATTTTGAAAAGAAGTGAATTGGTCAGAATGACAATATCTAATTTTGCTGTCAATTATTGGTAGTTTAAAAATGGGATTTGTTTCCAATCCCTTCTTTTCAAAATTTTATAATTTGAGTGATGTGTTATGTTTAAGTTTTGAAAATCGACCTGATGGTCAGGATTATAAATGACCATTCCTATTTTGTTCAATTGAATTTAAATCAAAGTGGAGGCTAGAAACCACTCAAATAAACGGGGCGCAACCGAAAAGCCAAATGAGTAGGCAAACAAATAAAGTAAAACTATGTCTAAGTTATTTGCAATGGCAGTTCCAATACTGCCGGGCCAGACAGATCACTGGCACAAGTTTATGAATACCCTTAAAGGCGAAAAATCCAAAGAGTATAAATCCAACAGGGAAAGACTTGGAGTGCGTGAACGTGCATTCCTGCAAAAATCTCCACAGATGGACATTGTGGTTGTTACACTCGAAGGCAATGATCCTGAGGCTGCATTTGCCAAATTTGGTATAGGCAACGATGACTTTACACGATGGTTCCGTGACGAAGTCCTGGCCATTCATGGTTTTGACCTTGCAGCTCCGCCTTCAGAACCAATGCCAGAATTATATGTTGATTCTGGAGAAATAAACGTTTCAGTTTATTAAATCAGCCAAACTGCCTGTTGAGGAAACAAGTTTCTTTAGTAAATCAATATAGTAAGTGATTTGTTTGTTCATACTTCAGGTAGGGGACAATAAAATGGTTTTTTTACACTCCCATTTTAATATACTTACATAGAACCATATTCCATCTTATTAATGTTAATGGAAATGTGTTAGTGGTTTTTCATATATAATATTGAATTAAGAGAAGCTGCCGGTTTTTGGTGGCTTCTTTTTAATTTTATAATTCACTAACTTATTTATTCTCTTTGAAACTAAACCACTTTCAGTCAGAAAAATAAAAGGGCAACTAATTGATTTATATTAACTAACCCTTTGGTTGTGTGCACTTCAATTCATCCGATGCTTAAACATTATTTATTAAATTTGCATATTTACATCTTGCAATCCATCCCATATAAATGGTGTTTTTAAATTAAGATTCAAACCCATGCAGCCGATTTATTACAATTGCAATTGTGCATTCCGAGTCAGGATATTTATTTATAATTTCCAATATCTCATAATTAGATATTTCTAATTTGCTTAAAGTATAAACATTTTTTGAATATAAAGGTTTATATAAGGAAACTAAAATTTTAATATGGCTGACAGATTATCAGATCCAATAGGGCGATTGATGGGTTTCCGTTATAAATCTCATCCCTGGCACGGAGTATTCATCGGGAAAGACGCACCTGAAAATTTAACGGCCTTTATTGAGGTGGTGCCTACTGATACGGTCAAATATGAAATTGATAAGGAATCCGGTTTTCTTAAGATAGATAGACCCCAAAAGTATTCGAATGTTGTACCTGCTCTTTATGGATTTATTCCTCAGAGCTATTGCGGCAATGAGGTGGCTAAATATTGCATGGATAAAACAGGTAAAACAGAGATCAAAGGTGATGGTGACCCGATGGATATTTGTGTATTGACAGAAAAAACAATTGCTCATGGCGATATACTGGTAGATGCCCGTCCAATAGGAGGTTTTCGTATGCTGGATGGAAATGAAGCGGACGACAAAATCATTGCAGTGTTGACCAATGATGTGGTATACAGCGAGTACAAAGATTTATCTGACCTGCCTGATATTGTGGTTCAACGATTGAAACATTATTTCCTGACCTATAAAGATATGCCGGGGAAAGTCAGCCGAACTGAAATAACCCATATTTACGGTGTTGAAGAAGCCATGGAAGTAATTGAATGTTCTATTAAAGATTACCAAAACTGGTTTGACAATCTTGGTAAAGTGTTTTAGATATTTACTAATTTTAAAGTCAGTATTGTATTGAATTACGAAAGTAAAAGGAAAGGGGAAGATTTAAATTAGACTACCATTTCAATACATATAAGAGTCAGTGCATGCTTTTTTATTTACTTCTTAAGGATAATTAGAGTTACAAAGTTCAATGCTGTAATTCATTCAGAAAATCTTTTACAGAGGTAGTTTTCAAATTACCGTTCTTAAATCGTTGTACTTCTTTTAATCCGGTTTTTATATTGTTTACAATTTTCTCCTTAGTAGGTCCATCGTCAGTTTCTATTTTTTTTACATAACTTAGATTTTTAGTTAGCTCTAAGAAACGATTGTATTCTTTGTCGTTTACGTAAACAGTTAAATGTCTCATATTTATGATTGTAATGAAATATTTATAAAATCAATTATATTTGGTCCGTGATAAATTATCAACTTCGGACTATGCAAATTTAGATAAAAACAATCAACAAGCAATTAAGTTGATTTCTTACTGATGGGATACCCTGCAGAGTTAGGCACTGCTTGTCTGATATGCTCAGAAAATCAATTCAATAAAAATTGCAAGAGCAATCTCTCATCTTCCCACCTTCTCCCTTTCTCCTTTTCTCACCCTCTCATTTTCTCTAAATATCCAATCAAAATTGCCTTGCATTGGCTGCATAATTCCGTTCCTTTTTGATCAATGTCCTCTACATAAGTGCTTGAGCGCATGACGCAGCCAGAATTTCGACAGTGAATCAGTCCAAAAGTATGGCCAAGTTCATGAATCACTTCTTTACGTATCCGGTCAACAAATAGTTTTTCATCCGCCTTTATCCCATAGAGCTCATTATTCAACCTGTAGATGGACGCAATGCCAGACCGACCGCCTAGGTAGGCCTGTCCGAATATATAGGTAAGAATTGGAATATAGAGATCAACATTAAAAAGGGCAAGGGTTTTCTCATTCTGGGAACCAAATCTTGCATCTATTTCATGGATGAGTCTATTGCCGTCATACTGTCTTCGAGCAGAGTCATAAAATTCACTCAGATACAGATGGCCCTCCCTTGTTTTTACTGGAAGCGAAAATTCACGTTCCACATCCCCGACGACCATTTCAAGAAGCTCTTTCTCGAAATAACCAATAGAAATTAACGTGATAGATTCCAGGCTCATCCACTAAGAATTTAGGCAGCATCAAGTTAAATGCTTGTTATTTTGAGGGTTTTAAATCGTATTTTTTTATCTTATTGTACAGCGTCACCCGATCAACTTTCAAGGCTTTGGCAGCGGCAGAAATGTTCCAGCTGTACTTGCTGAGTATGTTGAAGATATGGTTCTTTTCAAGGTCATCCAGGCTCTCAAAAGTTGTTTGGACGATTGCTTTCCCAAGTGGAAGGTCTTTAAGACTTATTTTTTTACCATTGCCTACCACAATAGCCCTCTCAATCATATTCTCCAGCTCACGGATGTTGCCTGGAAATGAGAATTCCTCCAACCGTTTTAAGGCTGATGCGTCGATGGTGATGATCGGCCTGTTCATGGACGTACAGTACTTAAGGATAAAATACTCCACCAGTTGAGGAATATCTTCAATACGATCGCGAAGGGGAGGGACATTGATATTCACTACGTTGAGCCGGTAAAAAAGATCCTCACGGAAAACTCCTTTTTCAACCATACTTTTCAAATCCCTGTTGGTGGCACAGATCACCCTGAAATCAGAAGTGATTTCCTTGTTGCCTCCCACACGCATGAAGCTTTTGCTCTCGAGTACGCGCAGCAGTTCAACCTGCATCTTTTGTGAAATGGTAGCAATTTCATCCAGAAAAATCGTCCCACTGTCAGCCATCTCAAACCGACCTTTGCGATTGTAAACAGCCCCTGTAAAAGCCCCTTTCTCGTGTCCGAACAATTCACTTTCCAGTAAACTTTCACTCAGTGCACCACAGTGAACACTCACCATGGGGAAGAACTTGCGTGACGAATTGGCATGTATGGCCCTGGCTACCAACTCTTTTCCCGTACCACTCTCGCCTGTTATGATCACTGAAGCATTGGAGGATGCTACACTTTCAATTTCGCTGAGCACTTTTTGCATCGCCTGGCTGTTGCCAATCAGGTCTTCAACGTTTTCAAGTGAAACTACTTTATCTTTGAGGATTTCATTCTCCTCCATCAGAGAAATTTGTTTGGAAGCATTCCTGATCAAGTGTGAGAGGTCGTCTGGATCGAAAGGTTTAGTTACATAGTCGAATGCACCATCCTTCAATGCCTGAACGGCTGTATCGACCGTTGCAAAGGCTGTCATCACAATCACAATGGATTCTTTTCTCAAGGCTTTGATGCGCTTGAGCATTTCCAATCCGTCCATGCCAGGCATTTTAATGTCGGCAAGAATGATGTCAATGTTGTCGGATTCAAGAATGGACAATGCCTTCCTTGCATTTTCGGCACATTCAACCCGATAACCGTCTTCGATAAACCAGTTATACAATGAATCTCTTACTGATTCTTCATCGTCAACGATTAAAATGGAGATTTTCTTTGCCATAATTTATTTTTCTTAAGTCCGTACCAATGGTAAAGTGATGGATATAGTGGTTTCTTTTCCAGGTATTGATTTGACATCTGTTTTCCCCTTGTGACTTTGTACAATGCCGTGTACAATGGCCAACCCCAGACCGATACCGCTTTCTTTTTCCTTGGTTGAAAAGAATGGTTCAAATATATGAGGGATGTCATCCTCTGAAATTCCAACTCCGTTATCAATAATTTCAATGCGGACATGATCTTCATCTGGATTCACAGTTCTAATCAGCACTTCACCATTTTCACCTACCGCTTCTGACGCGTTGACTAGTATGGCAATACAAATCTGCTTGATTTGGTTGGGGCTGCAACTGATTAAATCTGCTTTTGCATTAAAATCAGCCAGAAAACTAATGTTAGAAACTTTCATTGGATGAGTCATCAATTCAAAAGTTTCATGTAATATCTCGTGAAGGTGTCTTGGCTCAAAACCATTCTGATCTTTTCTTGAAAAATCCAATAAGCCTTTGACGATATCTCCGCAACGTTTGGTCTCATTTTCAATCAGCTTCAGATGTTTAAGCATCGTCTCCTTCTTCGCTGGATCAAAATCCTGGTTGCCCAACTGTTTGTAAATCAATTTTGTATATATCAGAATTCCTGACAATGGATTATTGATCTCATGAGCCACCGACAGCGATAATTTACCCAGTGAGGCAATTCTTTCAATGTTGATCAGTTCGTTTTGTGCCTGTCCCAACTCTTCTGATTTTTTTTGTACTTTATATTCAAGCTGCTGCGACCAGTTTTGAAGTTCAGTGGTAGCAGTTTGAAGGTTGTCAAGCATTCCGTTAAATGCATACGAAACCATCCGCATATCTGAAAGTTGGTTGGGTTTTATTTCAAGTCGGGTACTTTTATCGCCTTTTGCAACTGCTTCACTGGCTTTAATGAGCGCATTTAGTGGATTCTTGATTTTCTTATTGGTGAATAATATCAAAAATATCAGGAGCAGGAAAGTCATCAGGGCAGCCAGAAGTGTATAATCGGTTGTCGATTTTTTAAGAGCACTATCTAGCCCTTTGAGAGGCATTTTAATGATCAGCGATCCCAGCACTACTTCGTTTTTACTGTGTGCATGGCAGGCGCTGGTATAGCAGGATGGGTCGTTTAAGATGGGTGATTTGATTAATAGATGCCTGCTGTTATTGTTGTTTGGATTCATGATACACTCGCTGTCAGCATCAATAATCCTGTACGAACGGGCTCTGGCTGAGAACATGGTGGCAAAATCCTTGTGGCAGCTTTTGCAATCAGGGTTGCTGTGATTGGTCGTATCGTTTGAAATGGAGGTATATACCAGGTTGTTTTTATTGTCATACATGTTTACATCGTCAATGCCCGTCATAGTATTGATCACATCCAGAGTGCTTTGCAGCGAAGTGCGGTTGTTCTCAAGCATGGAACGATACAAGGCCCCCTCCACGAGAAATCCTATATTATTTCCATTTTCACTGATCACCGATTTCATATACTCCTCATTGACCGACCTGAATATGATACCAAATGAGACGAACAGAAAAAGTGACGATATAGTGATAATCAGTACTACCCGTCCATAGATGGAAGAGCGGAATTTTACATATCCTTTAAATATCGGGGCTCCAACATTATTCTTAACAGCCATTTTTTCGAACCAACTCATGACGATATTCTTAATTCATTTTATGAAATGCTAAATTAGTCTCAATATTTTACATTCAGCTCCTTCTATTCAATTTTGTTTATAAATACTTTCTGAAATAGAAACTTAGAGTTCCTTTTAGGCATCAAACAGCAAAAGCGATGTGAATAACTATCGCTCCTGCTTTTAAATCGTTAATCGTTAATCGTTAATCAATTCCTTACCCTATCCCTGATCCAAAAAGCAATTTTTATGCCCATTCAGTGATTTCTTCTCCATAAACTCTTGCTGAAACTCATGCCACACTTCCACAGGAAGATCAGAAAGTGGCTGGTCACGCAACTCTCCTCCATCCTGCATGATCAGATTGGTAGGCTGTGGTGAATATTTTCCAATGGATGCTGATAAGAAATCCTTGAACCTTTCCAGTTCCTGAATCGACCAATTGGTTGCATCTTCAGCCATAAAATACGAATTGGTGTCTGCCACCCAACTGCAAGGTTTAATTTTATAGATCCATCCTTTTACGTATGGATCTTCATTCAATAACTCAGGACTGTCAACAAGAACTGAATTGGCTCCTACAATCTCACCAGAAATGGGTGAATATATCTTGAGAAGTTTACCGGCATGGTCAATCTCAGCCAGTAAATCTCCTTTTACAATTTGTTCACCTGAAGTTTTAATGCTGATAAATTTTACTTCTCCCGTAATATGCATCAACAGATCATCGAGACCAACTTTAGCAACTCCCGACCTTTCCAGATGTGCCCAGGTATGAAATCTGCTGTAGAATAACCCCTGTGGAATTCGCAATGTATTGGCAGTTAGAATGCCCAGCGACTTTTGAATCTGTTTTGCTATCGTAACTTTCTTGTTCAGCAGCATCCAGAATGGGATGAGAATCAAAAAGAAAACAGCGATAGCCAGATATTCGAACCCTTTCGTTTCGAAGATGTTGTGATAAGTAAATCCTTCCATTGTATTTGTTTTTTATGCGGCCACTATTTGAAGCGACCGCTGATTAATATTATTTTTCCTCCCTGGCCCATTCTGGCGATTCGCGCAGTACAGGCATACGATTGATTACCCACCTGAATACCCAGATTTCCGTAAAGATTACTGCAAGAGTAACCACAATTTCCATCCATGACGGAATATAAGGCACTGATGCATCCCATCTAAACCCGATCACTGTCACATTCAACCTGTTCATCACAACCCCTACCATGGTTAAAATGGCAGCCAGTCGTATCATGAAAATGTTGGTGGTACGGTAGCTGTAGAAGAACATAACCATGGGGATAAATACAAAACCAATCATCTCAACCAGGAACCAGTAACCCATTGGTGTATTGATTAGATCCCAGCGTTTGGCATGTATAAATACCAGAAATTGAAGACAGAAATAGGCAAACATAGTTACTGCACAAATCTTTGACAAGCCATGAATAATGCTATTCTCCGACTTGTGATGCTTATCGCTGGTCTGGTCTGCAAATACTTTTTTACTAATCGACCCTTCGAAGATGACCATTGAAAGTCCTGCAAAGATGCTGGATACAAAGAACAATACAGGAATGAATTCAGAGTACCATAGTGGATGGATCTTTTCTTTGGCCATCAGGTAAAGCGCTCCCAATCCTGACTGATGCAGTGACGACAGGGTAATGCCAAAGATCACTGCGCCAATAGTCATTCCTGATAGTATTCTTTTTGCTTTCCTCGATCCGAGCCATTCTGCAATCGCAGGTGAAAACTCAATCAGTTCAGCCATCATATAAAGTACAAAATGCCATGCCACCAAAAATAGCACTGAGCTGGTGCCGAAATTGTTGCCAATCATAGGATTCACCACATTCCATGGCCGTCCCAGGTCAAGTAGCAATGCACCCGTATAAAAAGCGTAGGCCAGAAATCCATTCAACACGGTGACCCTCACGATGGAATGATACTTTTTCATGTTCAGAATATAAACCATAAAAGTAACCACGTAAGCTCCTCCCGCGAATGCTACCCCTGTAACGACATCAAATCCTATCCAAAGTCCCCATGGAACCTCTTGTGTCAGGTTGGTAATTGCACCCAATCCTTTCATGTATCGGATTACAATCAGGCCGATGCCCAAAAGGATAATCGGTATGGAGATAATATTAAAAGGTGTAAGCCATTTGCCTTTCGGTTTCAATTCGCTTAAAAAAAACTTCCAGATGGATTTACCATCATTGTCTCTCGATATTGGGAATGCCTGGCTAGTCATTTTCTTCTTCTTCTTTAGGGTTATTACTCTTTGTCGCTGCGTAAATTCCCAGTAATAGAGGGGGAAGCAGCACGTCGATAGTTGGAATGCTATATAAAAATCCTTTTGTGAGTTCAGGATAAGATGAATTCTGAAGCTCTGTATTCAATCCTATTTCCTTGAAAGGAGCAGCTGAAAGGTATAAGAACCCCGTACCGCCAGCCACATGTTCACCATAAATCTCACCATTATAGCCATCAGGATTTGCAGCAATCCTCTTTCTGGCTTCTGCGATTAGTTCCTTGCGTGTTCCATATTTCAATGCCTCGGCTGGACAACCTTCCACACAAGCCGGCCGTTGACCTTTCTGTAACCTGTCATAACACATATCGCACTTCACAATCTTCGGATTCGTACTGTTGAATTCGAATTTGGGAACATCAAACGGACAGGATACCATGCAGTAACGACAGCCCATACATTTTTCACCTCTCCAGATTACAGGACCTTCCTTGGTTTTATACATCGCTTCCGTAAGGCAAGCCGAAGCACAGGCAGGTTCGTTGCATTGCATACATTGATTTTTAACAAATGCATCCCCCTTCGATGTCTTGAAACTATTGATCACACTGCGTCGTGTATCATTGGTCTTTCGCAATTTGCCTGCCTCTACTGTTTCCGTAGGTTCAGGCAGGCCATGAGCCGCTGCACATACTCTTTCGCATTCCTGGCATCCTGCGCAAAGGGTTGAGTCATACAGTACTCCATGAAATTCTATTTCGCTGCCTTCCGGTTTTGTGGCTCCAAAGCTTTTACCGATGGCCATGGAAGCCCCGATAAGGGCCGCTGTTTTAAAAAATATTCGCCGGTCTATACTCATTATTTTAGTATTTGGTTTTTTTAGTATCTTAGAAAAGGATTACACGGATTAAAACGGATTACATCCCGAGTACTCGGGACTTCTCTTAAAATAATACACCGCAACTCCTTATTTCTTATTTCTTATTTCTTATTTCTTATTACTTCTTACTGAATACTTCTTACTTCTTACTGAATACTTATTACTTATTACTTATTACTTATTACTGAATACTTATTCCTTATTTCTTATTACTTCTTACTGAATACTTCTTACTTCTTACTGAATACTCATTTCTCATTTCTCATTTCTCATTTCTTCTTACTTGGAAGTGTCGATAAATTTAGTCTGAAAATCTTCCCATACTTCAGGTCCCATTTCAGCCAACACATTGTCAGTCAGCTCACCACCATCCTGAAGAATGATTTGTGTAAACACCGAATTGTTTGACTTAATGGAGTCGGCAAAGAAATCTTTCAGCCGTGTAAACTCATCGCTCAGCCAATCCTTGTATTTTTCACCCATGAATAAAAATTGCATTTCTCTCTCCCAGTTCTTTGGTTCAATCAGGTATACCCAGCCTTCCGAAAAGGGCGATGTGTTCATAAGTGATGCATCTGAATTGAGTGCCTCATTGTGTTCCAGGATGGTCCCTGAAATGGGTGCATAAATGTTTAACTGTTTGCCATCGTGAATTATAGAGACTATTTTTTCACCCTTCCTTACTTGCTCTCCCGATGCTTTCATCGTTATGCGGGTAAGGGTTCCTGTGATATGTTGCAGAAAATCATCAACACCCACTTTCACATTTCCGTCTTTTTCCATGAAGGCCCAGGTATGTGTTTTATCAAAATAAATCCCCTTAGGCGCCAATAATGTATTTTCATTCAATACAGGGGTGATCTCTATGTCCTCATTGAGTTCAGTCAGTTTCTGGTTCTTGATATACCTAACCATGACTGCAACGATCAAAACCACGATCAGAAATACAATAAGATTAATGGTCCATGTGTTTGAAATAAAAGACTTTGTGTTATTTGAAGCAAGTAGGGTAGGAGCGCCTGCCAGGGCTACAATGTTCGATTTCACTTCTCTGCTTGCAAGAACACTGTATCCATAGTTGTTCAGATACTTCTGTCCGTCAGTGATGACCCAGGTGAGGAAGGCAACGGCATTTTTATCAGTGGGTTGAGTTGCAGCAGTGGCATAAATACTTCCACACAAGGCATGTGGATATTTGCCGATCCAGACCCCTCTGGTAAAAGCAGCCAAGTTACTGTAAATGTTTTCAAAATTATCAATCCTCCCATTTCTGTTTTTATCAATGGGAAGTATTTGAATGTTCTGCACCAACTCATTGGTCGTTGCATCCATTACATCGGTCAGTTTGCAGAAGCCAATGGCGTACAAATCTTGTTGAACAGTCGTAATAATCTCCTGGGGGGAGGCGATCGTAATTCCATTGAGAACGGTGGGGTCAAGGTTGGTAAAAATTCCAATATTCGCTTTCACTTTTTCATTGTCTATAATATAGGAATGAATCGGAGCATTTTCTCCACCCTTGAGTATACTTTTCCAATTTCTCCTTGCAGGATCAGATAGAATTAGTGCAAACTCTTCGGCTTGAATACCCTGGACATTGATCTCCTTTAGCATGGGGTTTTTGGCATTGATAACTGCCACGATCGCATCACGGCCTATCACCATCTTCCAGTTTTTAACCTCATTGACTTCCTTGGATTGATCATTGGAAATAAACAGAAGCGCGTTAACTCCCTGTACTTCACCCATATTGTCCACAGTGATTTTCACACCTGGATTGATCCTGCCATATTCCTGAGCCCAATTTCCTGTCAGGCTGTTCAGTTCTGGAGAACTCATAAGTTGGATAGTCGGTGCTGCGGAGGCAATTGATGGGGCTCCTGTTTGCTTGTCAGATGCATTCGAACACCAGCCTGTGGCGCTATAAAGCAAAAGTGACAATAAGGTAAGAAAGAGTGAAAAGTTTTTCATGATCGTTATTTTTAATAGTGAACTTCTAATTTGCCGGACGACTCAGAATTGTAATTTTCCGTCCATCCCGTTTCCTCTATTCAATTACAGTGCCAAACCAAAATACAGCATGTAAAGTGCTGTGTGTGTGGTAATTAATAAATATGCCCTTACAAACTTAACAATCAAAAGTGTTGAATAAATATACAGTAAATAGGCTCATCCTTTCTATATTGCAGATATACAGCTCTCTAACCGTATTGTATATTAAATATACACTGCTGAAAAATGCAACATACACCTTTGTAAGTGATTGGTATATTGATATATGAAATTTAATAAGAATTGCCATTACTTAGATTCAACTCCACTGATTGATTGCTTTCTTCCATACACTCATTCACCCTAACTATAATCTGTATATAAACTATAACTTATATTCTCTTTCCCAACCACCGAATCAACCTAGCGATTTTTAACAATCTGCATTTGGCTTTCTCAATTGGCTGTATAATGTTTCTATCAGCTACCATCCAACCAATAATGCTAAGGATGATTATCTGGTGGTTAATCCAATTTCTATATTGAAATCTAATCCCTTTCCTTAACTTAGTATATTAGATAGTATCATCTCCAACTCTAACCTTATCCTATTGCGCAACCTTAGAGTAAAAAGTATCATCCCCACCTGAAACCTTATCCTATTCTACAACCTTAATAGCAAGGAGTATCATCCCATCCAGAAATCTTACATTTATTGTTTAATCTTAGTAACCAAGTCAATAGCCCCTACACTCAATCTTATTATCTTATCGATCCTATTATTTCTAAATATTACTGAATCCAACTTCCAACCCCCTACTCCCCAAGTTAGTAACCATGATAACGTCAGGAGCCCTAACCTTAGTAACCAGGATATCCCACTGACCCCTAACCTTATCAACCTTATCAATCTTAGTATATCTAAATACAATTGAAATCAACTTTCAACCCCCTGTCTCCCATGGCTATTTTGTTTGAAAATCATATTAAAAAAGAGTGTAAATATTAGGTTCATAACATATAATTGATTATCTTTGTAGTATTATTAACCATAGATAAAAATATGAACAAAATGTCTAAAAAGCTGAGCAGCCTGGCTCAGGATAAAGAAGATTTGCAGGCAGAAAACAGTTTCAAATGGCTAAGAAGCCGTGAAGTTAGAAAGTTGTTAAATGTGGGTAATTCAACCCTTCAGGCAATGCGTGAAAAGGGTTTAATCCCCGCATATCAGTTAGGTACCATGTGGTTCTATCGCGAAGAGGATATCAACAACGAGATTTTAAACAGTAAAAAAAGTATTAACAAATCAACTAGTCTATGAATGAAAACAAGTTTATCAACGGCAGAGAGCTTCTGGAGAAGGGTTTATCCGAAATGCCTTGCTTATTAATCCCAATTTTACCGAAAGTAGGTCTGTGTGCTGTGGCTGGAAGCAGTGACACGGGTAAATCGAGCTTCCTTCGACATTTAGCTATAGCAATCGTTTTAGGGGAAAAAGAGTTCCTGGGTTTTGAAATTAATTCTACCCACAAAAGTGTAATATATGTATCAACCGAAGACGACTCCGAGGCATGTGCTGTATTGATGTTCAAAGCATTCAAGACCGAACTTGAATATCAGGATTATGAAGGTTTGAGGTTCCTTTTTGAATCTGAGAATCTATTAAAAGTGCTCGATGAAGAATTGTTTAAAGCACCCGCCGATTGTGTGATCATCGATACATATAGTGACATATTTGAGGGAAATATGAACCAAAGTAATGAAGTGCGTACATTCCTAAATAAATACAAGGAGTTAGCCCAAAGGCATGGTTGCCTGGTAATATTCTTGCATCATACGGGAAAACGTACCGAAAATTTGCCCCCTAGCAAGGATAATGCGCTCGGTAGTCAAGGCTTTGAAAGTAAAATGCGAGTTTTAATTGAAATCCGCAGAGATTTTAACAATAACAATAATCGTCATTTATGCATAGTCAAAGGGAACTACCTTCCCGAGGAATACAAGAATCGCTCCTATATGCTTGAATTTAACAGTAAGCTCCAATTCACTTCAACTGGCCAACGTGTTCGCTTTGAAGAACTTGCTCGACCTGACTTTAAAGGCGCCCAAGACAATAAGAAATCTGAGTACATTACTAAAGCCCTTGCATTAAAAGAAGCTGGTAAAAGCTACCGTGAAATCTCTGATGAAATAACCCAATCAGGCTATAAAGTAAGCCGTTCTACCGTTGGTAACTGGCTGGAAAACAATAAGAATTAATCAATTAATTTAAAATTATACAGTATGAAACTCACTAGAAGAAATCATTTTACTTACGATCACAATTTTGTGACCATTCATAGTAATAATAACGATAGACCGCGCTATCCAATTCAGAAAAAAGGCATTGATGAAAGGGATAGTAATAATTGTTCTGTTTGGATTATGTACCTGACTGAAAAAAATTGGATAGAAAAACAAGATTTATATGATCTGGCATTCGTGATAGCCAAAGAATATCCTGACAACTCAATTGATTGGCCTAAAACATTCTTTTTTGTTGAAATTAAAAATGCTTTCTCAGCTGAAGGCAGTCCGTTAAGCCGCACGGAAATTGAAGAAATGGTAAGCAAAAGGTTAAAAGCCTACAATCTTAATTAGTTCTCTTAACCATCCAACAAATTTTACTAACATAAACTGTTGGTGGACAACAAAAGCTAACCACTTCTCATTTGGAGGGTTAGGCTTTTCTCTAACAAAAATACATTAACATTTAAATTTTATTAATTAAAAACTTTATAACATGATCAATATTTTAGAAGAAGGCAACATCATAGTACTTGTAGATTCTAATGACAATACCAAATATTACGAAATTGAAAAGAGTCGTTTTGAAGAAACCATTCACAATAATCTATCGGACTGGATACTCCAATTGGTCGACAAATCATGGATGCTTAATAATACCTGTGTCTTATACCAATTGGCAGCAATCATTTGCAAAGAATGTCCTAAAAACACGATCGACTGGTATACAACTTTTTTAGCTGTTGAAAAGGGAAATTATTTAGACCTTCTTGCCGATAGTTTACTGCCTAAAGAAAAAGACTCTATGAAAAGTGTGATGAAGAAAATTAAATTCAATCGAGACCAGTCTACCCCCGAGAATCATAAAATCATTCAAGAAATTGTAAACCAAAAATTAACCAATTACCATCTGAATTAATTCCTCCTTCATCCCAGGCCCTTCATCTTTTTGGAGGGCTTGTTTTTTTTCATACCAACCCAAACTGCCAAAGCCACTGGTTTACATTTTTATCTATAATGTATTATATAATATAACTTTGATAAAATTGTTTCTCCAATCGAATTAACTCCCTAAACGTCACAATTTCCATCCCCTAAAAACAGAGCAAAATAAAACTTCATTTATATAATACGAAAAATAATCTATTATGAATCCATATCCAGAATTTATCAATACATTGTACCCGATTTTAAAACCTACTCTCATGCCTGAACCTATTGTTGAATGGCAACAAATTGCCTGGAATCCTGTAACAGGTTGTACTCCAATATCTCCAGCTTGTAAACATTGCTATGCTCTCCCCATTGCTCAACGATTTCAACACAACAACAAGGATAAATATGTCGATGGTTTTAACCTGACCCTGCATCCTGAATTACTTACCAGGCGCTTTAACACGATAACAAAGCCTTCCCGTATTTTTGTGAACTCAATGTCAGACCTTTTTCATAAAAATGTACCCCTTAATTTCATCCAGCAGGTATTTAAAGTGATTGTTGCAAACCCAAGACACCTTTTTTTAGTTCTAACAAAACGTGCGGAATTACTTCATCAATACCGAGATGAACTTCCATGGCCAAGAAATTTACTGATGGGTGTTTCCGTTGAAAATGCCGATTATAAACACCGTATCCGCCTGCTTCAGGAAACTGATGCCGTTAACAAATGTGTCTTCTTCGAACCTCTATTGGGTGATATCGGTGAAGTGGATCTGACTGGTATCAAGTGGGCCTTCATCGGAGGCGAAAGTGGTGCCAATTTTAGAAAGTTAAACAGAGATTGGATTTACAGTATCAAAGAACAATGCGATCAACAAGGTTGTACCTTCATACTCAAGCACTTTGGAGGTTATCCCAAAGAGGCCAACGGTTGCCTCCTCGATGGAATCCGCTACGATGATATCCCTTCAGTCGAAAATTGTCTGGAAACCTATACCCAAGGCCTATTATTCTAAAAACTATTAGATATGAATGATTTCATTATTTATCATTGGTGGCCGATTAAAAATATTTTCAATAAAATACAAAATGCTAATTCTGTTGAAATTGGAGATGTTTCGCCGCCTACAGAGCTTCATTTTGAACGGTCAATATTTTCTATAATATTTCTCCCAATAACTATCGTTCTTAACGGAATTGGATATAGTGCCAGCGGCACGAAATATTTGTAGAACAATGATTTACCCGGGACCTCCAGAGTGCCGTAGGTACGAAACATTTCAACATCAAAATTTAGTCGTTCACTGGTGATTATTTATAAATTCGCTTTTTCGAATCACCTGGGAAGCAATCCGCGCAATCCATTAAAATCCGCGTAATCTATAATTAAATGGCCTATAAAAAATATAATTTGGTGGATACCAACAGAGTTCAGCAAGAACGGATTCAGCAAATGATCCGTTCGCTGGATTCTTCCTGCCTATCCGTTTACAACCAAAAACGAAACTATATTCAGCCCGATGCATCAATGCTAAACCATTTTCGTGAGCAAAAACATACTTGCGAAAAACCCAACCCTGATTGTAAACCCTATTTTGAAAATCATTTCAACACTGTCGCTCTTTTAAAATCAGTTGAACCAATTCCCCCTCGCGAAGATTTAAATGCTGAGCCAATTATCCTTCCTCCTTCAACGCTGTTTACCGAAGATTATTTCACTTCTGTTATTCCAATTGTAATCAACAATTCCATCGAATACAAAAAAGTACAAGCCTCCTATTTCAATAACAGAGACAAATATTTTAATGCCATTGAAAAGCCATTTGAGTTTACTGGCAAATACATTGCCCATGAAATGATTGAACAGCTTGAATTAGGCAAACACGATACCACGGTGGTAAATGTGGGAACTGGTGATGGTAAATCATATACAGCGCGTCACTTGATTAAATTCTATGCTGAAAGCGGTTACATTGTGTTGGTGGCCTGTCCGTTTATTTTACTTACCAACGAAAACTTCTTCGAACTGAAAGGTATTTTAAACAAAAAGACCAGGATCATCAATTACAAGGATTTAGATGAAAACAATCTGGATGAACACGTTCAGGCCAATGTTCACTGCATTACTATTAACTGCCTGATGCGCAATCCAGGCGGAGATTACGAAAATCATGAAAGAACAGAATTTGGAAGAACCCAATCTAAAATTAAGAAAAAATACCTCGACAATCTGCAATCGTATTGTCTGCGCAACCACAAGGAAGTTATCATTTTCTTTGACGAAATTCATGCTGGCATCAATAACTTTAAACCACAACTGCGCAAGAACCTAAAATTTTGGAAATCACTGGTGAAAAAAGTCTTTGTCTTTAGCGCCACCTATACCGAAGCCTCCTTCATTGTATTGGCCTTTCTGACAAAAACGCTCACCAACAAGCAAATGACCATTTACAATTGCGATAGGCGTAAATTCCCCATGCAAGCCAATCTACATATCAACATCACCGATAAAAGATACACCGCCAAAGATTTATCTCCACTGCGTTATCTCACTCAGGTAATTGATGAGGCACTGTCAAAGCAACACAAGATAAACTTGCTGGTAGCAACCAAATCACTCACTGAAGCCTTAACCGATCCCCAAAGTCAGGAACCACTGGCTAAATATATCTGCGCTTTGAACCCAAACATTCTGGTTGGTAAAGAGACTCAGGGGATCAATAACCAATTCGATCCTGACCGTATCAATATCGGTACAACCTTTAGTACCGGCATTTCAATTACCGATGCCCTCAATACTTTCATTATTATAACTCCCGTGTTTGTTGGTCCAGATAGCCAAAAACTGGCCAGCATTTTCATGGATGGCTCCCCTGCTATCATTCAGGCAGTAGCAAGGCTCCGCAATGGAGGCGACATTCACGTATTTATGCATAAACCTACACACGTGATTAGAGACGGCTACCTTGAAACAGCGCCCTTATTTTTAACTGATCTTCAACGATCCAGTTACAGAGACTCCAACGACCAGTTTAAGTTGATTAAAAAAGCGCATGTATCCTACAATCACCACATTCGCAACCTGGCAACCTTTGGAAATATCGACTGGAATAAACTGGACAATTTAAATCGTGAGAATTTTATCCTCGTAAAAAGTCAATACGAACTAGCCTCTAAATATGAGATCTTTGGTAAAAAGGTGAATCCTTTTATCATTTGGGCCGCCTATCACAACCAATTTACCAATTGTACCCTAAAAACCATCAATCTAATTGCTGAAACACCTGATCCATATGTAATAGCCGAAATAGGCGCAGAAACTATCATACCTGATTTAAGAAATCTACTACGCGATGATATAGAGATAAGAATCAAGGGCTTACCCGACTGGTCCGCAATGAAACTGCTATTCGATGAGATACATACCCAAACAGTGGATGGAGTTATTCATAAAGAAAGGGGAATCATTTATAAAGGGAAGCTGGTTAAATATGAACACAGCAAATATCATCCTGCCATTACCAGGGCATTAATCAACATCCTATACCAATTCAAGCATGGAATTGCGTACGATTATAACACTTCAAGCCATTTACTCGAAAATATTTATTTAGCACCGGTTTCTAGGATTACCAAAAAAGATGCGAACCCCGATAACCAAAAGAAACTTATGCGCAATAATTTAAAGGTGGCTTATACGATATTGGGTGAAGTCGGACAGCTTTTACAGAGAAATGTTATTTTTGGTGATCCCTTATATCTTCGAACCATAGACGAAAATCTTGAAAGGAAAATTTGTACCGCCCTTCACGAATTGCGTGAAAATGACTTCTATATCCGCAACAAAATATTCAGCTTCCTGCAAACCTATCATTTCTCCATTCACAGCGATGGTTCAATCATCCACCACAATTGGGATGTCACCGAAAGACACAAAATCCTGCTCAAAGGCCTTACCGATATTTTCTATGAATCAACATCCAAAATAGAAAAAATCAATGGAAAACCTCAACGTGTGAGAAGGATCACCGCTGAAAAACTACCCCCTGACAATATTCTTGATCTAACTTTTGGTTTTACAATTGAAGATTATGACCATTATCTTCAAAACAGGAAATCAAGACGCCGCCAATTAAAGTCCTAACCCCGTCCAACAACTAGTTTCCTTAATGAAATGAACTGGTTACCGCCTACACCCAATTATTACTTTTTATACAAAGACCCTAATTATCAGGAGAACTTGTCTTTGATTAACTTTTTATAATAAAAATAAAAAACAAATTTATTTTGATTTTATAATAAGAATAATCTCTATATTTAGTAAATGAAGAGAAACTAAAAAATCAAAATCAAATATGTAACATCTAATGCTGAATAAAGTCTAATATTGTATCTATTTTTTATTGAAAATCTAAATTGGAGATATAATTTTGAAGTAATTTTTTATGAGAATATGTAACAAACTTTTTGTTTTAGGATAAACTAGCATTAGTTCAAAACATAATTCAGGTTTAGCTGTTTAAAATATACGATTTAATTAGTATCAAGTTAAAATAAATTTATACTTTTGAAAAAAATCATGAAACGAGCCATGAGAAAGTCTTCTCAAAAAGGTGGATGATTATTGGCGAGTTCCATCTGACAAATAAAAAACAAATTATAAACAGATGAAAAGTAGAATGATCTATAAAAACCCACCTTTAGTTGAAGCCGTCTTTGAGCTTTTTTATAGCAGTAATTCATGGTCGCCTATTATACCTGGTTTATTTTACAATGAAATAAAAAACCAATTTCCAAACATTACACAAAAACAAAGTGGATTTGGTATAATTGAGGGGCTTGGACTAAAAATTGGTGGTGGTAATGGCGAAATGACTCAATATAAAAATTCTACTAACGATACCATTATTCAGCTTTCTGGCAATTTGTTAACTGTTAATAAACTGCCTAAATATAATGGTTGGGAATCTTATTCTGAGATTATTATATTTGCAATAAAAGCTTTAAACAGTGTTCTTGAAATTAACAGAATTGAGAGAATGGGATTAAAAACTATTAATAAAGTTGACATTGGAAATCACTCATTAGAACAATTAAAGAAATATTTTAAAATATATCCATTTATACCTGAAGAAATGGATGACAAACTTAATTCAATTCAAATGATCTTGGAGTCTCCGATTTCGGAAGATAAAGAAATATTAGCAATTCAATTATCTACGTTAAGAAAGGAACAAAACTACCAGGCTCCCGTATTGTTTCAAATATATGTAACTAGGATTAAAGATATTCCAGATAATTATATTGATTGGTTGGAACAATCACATATTATTTTATCCGAAACATTTGAAAAAAGTATTACAACATTCAGTAAAGAACGATTTGATCATGAATAAAACAAATAATAATACAAGGACTTTATTAAAACAATCTTCTTTTACTTCTGTAATTTTAGAAAAAGAAGAAATTGATGATACTCCTATTAATTTAAGTAATAGTAGCGCTTTAAATGGCAGCTTTACAGATGATTATTTATATTCTATCGAATTGAATCGCAATAAAATAAGAATTGATTTAAATGATTACTTTGAATTTAAAACAGCATATGAAGAAATAGATTTTTTAGCGAATAATAGTTATACTAAACAAATCTTACCTTCAATTGGAAAATATATTAGAAATTGTTTTGATATTAATTCAAAATTAGAACTTGAATTAATGTCTGAAAATAAAGATTGGCAAACACTTTTTATCAATATATATACTTCTTTGGATTGGGAAACATCAAATAAATTTACAGATAAATTCCTTGAAAATTTGTTTGAATTATACCCCAACATCGCTCCAGAATTAAACGTGAACATTATTTCTAATGAGCTTTGATCCTAAAAATTTAATTGGGATAGCAAAAGAGCTTTGTAAAGGATCGACTGAAGCTCATTACCGGTCTATTATCAATCGTGCCTATTACAGTGCCTTTGGTCATATTAAAAATAATCTCCCCGCATTTTATTCGCCAGGTTCAAGTGTCCATCAAGATTTAATTAAAAGCTTAAAAGATTCTCCTTTAGTTAATGAAAAAAAAGCTGGATATAAATTAGAAACCCTTTTTAAAAAGCGGAAAGAAGCCGATTATGACTATAAAAATGAAATCAAACAAGGTTCATGTAGTTTTACAATCTCCGAAGCCGAAGCAATTATAAAGCTATTTGACAATAAAGAAAGTGTAGAATAAATTATATTTTTCTTCTGAACAACTTGCTAAAGTTTCACATTAAAAATACCACCCGAAACCATCGTAAATAATGACATTTTAGGCTATATACAGCCCGTATAGTCAACGTTTGTTGAGCCGTTGACATAATACCTCAATAAGAAAAATCATTGCAAAAACCCCTTTCCTTTCACAATCCCCTCCTCCTCCACCTGCTCCCTTTTACTGTCCTTAAAGACTTTACTGTCCTTAAAGTCCTTAAGGTCCTTATTGTCCTTAAAGACCTTAACCTCCTTACCAGCTCTGTCCACCCACTATTTTCTCTACTATAAATAGTTATTTATTAAAATTTCCAACAGATTATCATCAATATGGGGTTTAATTGCCTTATCCCATATAGAGCGATTCTTGAAAAGTAAATCTTGATCGGAAAAATTGTATTTAAAGATTAAATCCAAAGTCCATGGAATTCCTGTATTTTTATAAATGCCATTCCAGTCCCATTTGTCTGCATATTGGTCAATAAATTCTTCGCTCCATGGGAGTGCCTCATTATAACTCAATGTATGCCAATTCCAAAGCTCTTTATATCTTTCAATAAATTCAAATGACCAAGGTAAAGTGACACAGTTCGAAAGAGCAGAAAATCTCTTTTTTTTATTCTCCATCCAATGTTCCATATTCTGTTCAAAAAACAGCGGATCGCGCAGAAGATTCTGATTTTGACTCAATCCATCCCAATCCAGTTTATCGGCCCATCTTTCCAACAAATTTTCTTTATACCACGGGAGCCTGCCGTTCATGAAAATCCATTCGGATGCAAACATATCAAAATATTTCTCTAGTATCTCCAGGTTGCTCATCATACCTGAATTAAATTCCATTTTCAACAAATCGCATCCCATTAGGTTCAATTGGTCTATGCAAATTTCCATCATAGGTAAAGTCCACGGGATACCATTATTTCCAGAAATATCTAACCAATCCCAGCGATCTTCATACTTTTCAAATAAGTGTTCAGACCAGTCAACATTTGAGTTGACCGATAAACCGGAAAAATCAATTCGGTCTTTGTATTCCTCAATTAAGTCTTCAGTCCAACGAATATGACCATTACAGGCAATTGACCAACTAACATTACCGTCACTAACAGCTTTCCATGTTAGTCGTTGGTTAAATTCATTAATCAATTGGGTATCCCGAAATGCGGAATTAAGTGAAAAAAGTTCCCAGGTTAAATAATATTGGCAATGCTTGATCATGTTGCTGTTCCATTGAATATCCCAATTGGCCGAACCAATGCTCCACTTAATCTTATTGCGGTATTTATAAATTTCTTCTTCAGTAAAACTGTAATACCCCGAAATTAATTCTCGAACAAAACCAGGGTGATCGTTACTATATTGTTGAATTTTCTGCTGTTCCTCAGTTCCGTAAAGCGCCTCTTCTTCTAAAACAGGGCGGTCTTTGTATTTCATTTCCATGATATCCTGGCACTTGGGACAATACGGAAACTCTTTGCTCCAAATGATGTTCCGCCCACTTTTACACGAATAACATACAATATTTTTAATCACCTTATCTTCGACAAACGATACCATTTCAAAAACCGAAAAATCCCTGAAACTACCAGGAAGATGCAAATCAAATTCAGGGAATATTTTTTTCAATTCAAGGTAAGCAGGCAGGGTAACATCGAGCCTTGTTTCGCTTACCATCTGTTCATGAATTACATTACAATCAATACAATGAAAAGTATCCATGTATCTTCGGGAACTGTCATCGTAAAATTTCTCTCCGGCAACTTGCACCTGATAACCACACGATGGACAACAAAAATAACGGTAATATAGATCGGGAAGAGGTTGATTGGTCATGAGCTTAGTTATTGAATTTCGAAGATTTCTATTGTTGTTCAAGATAATCTTTTGAAAATTGGGTTAATACAGTCTAGAGTAAATAATGAATTTTTCAATCGACTTTTTCGCAAAAATATCATTATCTATTGTTCATATTTGATAAGATAATAAGATCAAATAACCAAATGAACTACCTCGAAGCAGAGCTGTCGAGGTATCACTTGGAAGTCAGTTTTTTGATACAAAGCAGAGCTTCGGGGAACTAACCACAAAGAGATTAGATCATTCAATTGTTAAAAATATACGAACTCTTGACAAATAATTATAGCAAATATTTGTTATTTTGGCATCTTTAAATATTTTAAAAATTAAACCTAAACCTAATAACAAAATTAATTACAATACTTATTAATTAAGGGCAAGATATCAGTTCTACCAAGTTTGTATGCTCTTTTTAAATCAGAACATGCACTGGATAAATCCTTTAGTTTTATTTTTTCAAGTGCCAGATTGACTAATGTAGTTTCCAAATTAAAATTCAACAACACTGCTTTGTTGTAATATTTGATAGATTGTTCTTGTTTATTTTGCTCGCCATATAGATATCCCAAATTATAAAAAGCTCCACCAAAATTAGGGTTAACCTTTATTGCATTCATAAATTCTTTTTCAGCATCGTCAAAAGACGATAATGACATAAGTATCGTACCTTTATAATTAAAATAATCTGGATCATTGTGATTAATACTTATAGCACTATTTATCTTTTCAAGAGAAGCCTTATTGTTATTCATATCTGACAAAAGCATTGACATATTATATAAAAGTAAATCATTTTTTGGATTTATTATTTCAGACTTTTCAAAATCTGATAATGATTCATGTAAATTACCTGCTCTATGCTTGATTACCCCAAGATTCATATATAGATTGTCATTGTCTGGCGATTGTGGAGAAATAAATATAGCTTTCTCAAAATAAAATTTTGCAGAATCCAAATTTTCATAATAATTCATGAAAATTTGTCCTAAGTTTGAATATAATATAGGTTCTTTTGATTTTAGAGATATTGCCCTTTTTGAATCCTTGTATGCTTCATTTATTTGTTTTATATCAATAAAGATTGCTGCTCTTGAAATATACGCAGATGCATTCTTTTCATCTATTAAGATTGCTTTGTTAAGTAAATTTAATGCATCTTGGGGTGATTTAGTAAGATTAGCTAATCCGATTAAAGCATCTGATTCAACCGAATTTACTTTCCCATTATTCTCTTTTAAAACCAATTTGTAAAACTTCTCAGAATTTTTAAAATCATTTAATTTATACAATATCCCAGCTTTATACATATAGGATGAAATTAAATTACTCCCAATTCCAATTTTTTTAATGGAATAATCAATATCCATCAATGCCTCCTTATATAGACCAATCTTTATTTTTGCAAATGCTCTTTGTTGATAAGCATATATTTGCAAGCTATCTTCCTTCGGTTTGAGCTTGATGATTTTATCCAGATCACTTATTGATTCTTTATAGCTGCCCATTAATCCATAAACCATCGCTCGAAAAACATAATTAACCACACTATCAGGTTCTAAATCAATTACTTTATTTATTTCTATTAAGGCAGATTCATATTTATTCTCATTAAAAAGACGTTTAGCCTCTCTTTGATATTGGCTTGGATCACTGCAAGAAAGAATAATAAATGCTAGAATTAATGCTATTAGTATTTTCATATCTATTTCTTTTACCAAATGAAAAATATCCAAAGTAATCCTTTGATTTCTCCAACAATAGGTCCAATCAATATTGAGTTCCAGAATCCATGATCTTGAGCCCATTGCCACCAAAAGTATAAGGTGAATATCTGACTTACAACCATGTAGATATAATATAAAATCATAAAAAATCCTGATCCACTATCGTTATTACTCATAAGTTCATTTTAAAATGTTAATTCTTTTAATTAATAAATATTCTGCGTTTGATTATATTAATTGTAACTATTCAGTCGCAACTTGACATTGAGCGATTAGTTTAATAATTTCTAAAGGATTCTTGTTTTTTTTCCACCACTTGTCCATTTTCCAATCAAATGGAAATTCTTTTCTGCTAATTTAACTGCATCTAAAAATTGCATAATATTTTGGTTTTTTGTAAAGCTAAAAAATCTAAGTAGGAAAACCTCTATCTGTTGAAAACTTATAAGAGTTTCACTTGGCTAAATTATTCTTGTTACTTTTTGAGAGTTATCCTGAGTCCAACCCAATTCACTTTCAATCTTTCTGCGAGTTGGAGTATCAATAATCTTGGGTGCCCTGCGGATATATTCTTCAGCAAGTATTCTCTTAGTTGGAGGTAAGTCATTTAAATACATAACTAAATCATCCCTTTGTACATCAATTTTAACTTTTTTATCGTTTTCATACCAAAGTTTTTCCGGAAGATTTGTCCAAATTACAGCATCAATATCCTTCTTTCCTTCAATCCAAGATTTAATGGCCTCTGCAAACTGAAAATTCTTAGGAGAAGAATAATACCTTCCTTTTATTATAACAAACGCAATCTCTTTGTGGTCACAATTACCTTCCCTGCCTGCTAAATTTGAAATTGCATTAAACAAAACTCCGGATAATGAAATTGAATACAAAACCTGTACTTCTTTTCCATTGGGATCAATAACTAGCGTAAGCCTCCCTTTATTAGAGATACGGGAGAATTCAATAGGAAGAATTGGCCCATCAGAAAACCATCCTTCTTGTCCTATTTTTTTATCAATTGCTAAACTACCTGGGTTCCAAATAAGTGATCCCCAGCCAAGAATTGCGATTTTCAAGTTACTCATTTTTTTTATTCCAATTTCGTCCTAAATGTATAAACAATTTACAATAATACACAATGGATATTTCCCTAAAAGATTTTTTCATTCAAGGCTTTGAAGAAAAGTAACTATCGACACTCCTATACACAAAAATAAATTCACCAACCCTCTATCGCGACCAGCCAACCAGATCCCCTAATACATTTATCTGGTTGGTTAATAATAATAGTTCATGCAAGAGACACAATATCAAATTGATAAGATTCACCCTCTCTTAAAACATCTAATCTATAGCCACTATATTTGCCACTACCATCAAGATCAATCATATACTTGTCATGTTCCCAATTATTAATATCTGATTCGAATCCTACCATTCCATATTCATAAAGAACCCGATTGAGAATTGAATATACAACTAATTCTAATCCCTTCTTTATGAAGAATTGATACGTTTTAAATGAATTATCAATACTAAATTTTATTGCTTCAAAGGAAGAAGTGCCTAGTATATATTTGACATCATTTGATGGATTATAACCACCTTCTTCTGTAAAAAATTGGAATGGTTCAGCCAATTCAAAATCCATTTTAAATCTAGTTACTGATAAACCTTTAAGAATATCAATGCTAAAAGATTCATTCAAACTATTGATAATATCCATCTTACTTCAATTTTAAACGTTAAAACTTCTTTATCTTTTTAATCAAACATAGTATTTTAATCCTTTATACATCGAATTGAAAGACCAGACTCCTTCGAATACGCTCTGTAATCAGAATCACTGTCATTATAGCTCACAAATACGTTATAGATTCCATGGAGACCACCACCCTCATCGCTGACGCCAGTAAGCCACCAATAGCCATAGTTTCCTACATCCCTGTACCCATTTTCTGAGCTATTACCACCTTCGTAACGGAAACCACCTGGAAGAGCTGTAAAACCTGAAGTATTATTTTTTGATAAATCATTTCCCACTGCTCCTGATTTTGTTGAGTTTACCCAATCTGTCTTGCTCGCCAGTGCTTTTTCAAAAGTCCCGGAAGTCCCAAGGTTGGCTCCAATGTAGATTGTCAATTTAGACCAATCAGCATCAGAGGGCACATGCCATCCGATGGGTGCTATATTGCGACTATCATTCATAGCATACCAATTGTACAACTTTCCATGTTTATTGCCAATAGCACTATCATCGTTATAGTTACAATATCCTCCGGTTGTTAGATTGCCCCATTGAATACCATCTGTAACATTCGGTATTAGATCTCCATTGCGGTACTTAGTCGTTTTCAGATTTTCAACCATCCAAACTTGCGATCCGATAGTCACTGTGGTGTAAGAATTACCATCAATATCTTTTACTGTACTATTTGTTGTTTGTGTTGGATCAGTAGTACTTTCACTTTTCTTGCAACTAGTTGTTAAAATCATTACAAATCCTGCAATTAGCAGGAAGTTCATCCAACTTTGGATAGTCTTTTTCATAAAGTTAATTTTTAAGGTTTTATTGTTTTTGGTAATTCCTTTTATTCATCAGGAAACGTTTTTTTTTCTAAATTTATTGTTTATATAAATTATGACGGTAAAACTACAAATTATTTTTGCAGTTATCATTAATGATAACCATATAATTAAAAATAAATCGAAAAATTAGTTATCAGAAATGATAATAAATGAATTCCGACCAAATACTCAGACTTCCTGATCCCATCCATTTAACTACGTGAAAATAAAATAGATCAGAAAAAGCCTATCGTATATCAATCTGTCGTATATTTGAAAAAAAGAACGTCCTATGCAAATGCAAC